>OJQI01000185.1_pt1 | contig 40101 bp, 37 predicted proteins | sample 1598711 | NCBI WGS metagenome assembly OJQI01 (sample SAMN03922505, study PRJEB24848) | human gut metagenome | isolation source: stool sample | host: Homo sapiens | place: Germany | collected 2011-11 | reverse complement strand
CAGGGAGAATTAGTGTCACACCATTGGGATAGCTTAATTTTAAATAAGGATTGCGACGGTTCCGAATTTTTGCAGACTCACGCATCTCCTTCGCCTCATTGTCGCCGATTACAACCTCGGCGAACTTTGGCTTGCTGTTTAATTGTTTCTTGCCTTGTACCATAATTTGAATAATTAAAAATCATGGTGCAAAGGTACGAAACTTTATCTAGGCGCACAATACGGCATTCACCGAATACTTACGACATATAAATATAGATGTCACCATTGAGAGGGTCACGATGATATATATTACGTATGATCTCAGAAAGACGAGGCCCCTTGTACCTCATATCATGAAGCATGGGTAAGTAGTAGAAGTTGTCAAGACCTGAGAGCCTTAGCATAATCCCTCCAATCTAGACACTAAGTCCTTCATGCCGGCATAGTCAAGCCCACCCTTCTTGACAAACAAACCATCCGTCGTTTGGATGGTAATGAGTATGCCACCCTTCGACTTCTTTGTTTTTAGCTTGGATGCTGTCTACCTTCTCCTTGAACCACGCATAGAATTGCTTGTATGGAACACCTTGGTTAATACAAAAGGAATTATTTGAAATTCCATGTGGCTCCCCTTCCGTCTTGTAGCGGAACCAGAATGTCTGAAAGTCTTTGTCGCTGTACATTTTACTTACGTTTAAAATTACTGGCGACAAAGTTACATCTTCTTTATCAAATCACCAAATCCGTTTTTGGACGCTTACTACTCAAGTACATATAATACTGTTTATTATTTTACAAAAGCTAACTTCTATATATTCTCTCATGGATATCTAGCCTACTTTGTTCTTATCTTGAATAACTAAGATTGGTCCTCCATCCTTATAGCGTAGCTATGCCGAACATCGAAGAAGAGTTAAATAATTTGTTTTACTTCATCCACAGTCTTGTTCAACATCTTAGCAATATCATCAAGCGACATACCATTTTCCTGCATTCCCTTAATCATCTTACGAAGCATCTCATCCTTCTCCTTCAATTGACCATCCTTCTCCATAATAAGGGAATCTCGGGCTTCCAATTCTTTAAAGAATTCATCCTCTGCATTCATCTGATACCTCATATCAGGATCCGCAGCAGCCGATTGAAGACGACGGACAATGTACTCCATATCATTATCGCCCTCAAACTGCTTATCATCAACCTTAATTACCTTTTTGTTGTCCGCAACATTCGTCTGGTCAAACAAGCAAAGAACCTTCTCCAAGCGATTGTTTACCCTACCATGCAACAAAGGAATCTGTACAATGATGCTATCATGCTGCAAGCTCTCAACAAAAGGATCAGGAATACCCTCCTCTACTTTTTTGCCATCATAAGTATAAGCATGATGGTTAACATATATAACAGGTTCCTCTATCTTACCGATACAATGCCCCAAAAGATAGATAGCTACCATAGGAATAGCATACTTTTCATGCTCTTCCTTCAACATATTCTCCTCGTTGTTATATTGCAGTGCAAGATAACGACGGAAACGCAAAGTCTCAGTTGGCAGCCAGGTCTTTTGAAGTTCAATCAACATCAAGTGCGGCTTGTTGTCTTCATCCAAAACAGTAGCAGCAAAATCGATGCGAAACATGGAGATAGACTCACGACGAGTAAGATTCGCATATTCATTTCTGCGAATCTTCACATCGATAACTTTCTTCTTCAATAATGCTGCAAGAATGGTCTTCGCTATGCGGTCATCCTCCATCAAGTATTTGAACACAGCATCATAAAGTGGGTTTGCTACATATACAACCATAACCAATCCTCCAATTATTAAATATTCAACTTACAGTCGCAAAATTACGCTTTTTTCTCGAAACCACCAAGGAAATCACAAGAAATCTGCAAGTTATCTGCAAATTACCAAAAAACCAGCATCATATTATCATTATAGCCTTCATAAGCAAGGCAGTTCCTAAGATAATTCCCACCTATAGCAAGGCGGTCCCATCCCGCATAACCATGGCGTAGACCTTTGATTGGTCCGCCATCCTTAGAGCGAAGCGGTTCCGAGCACCGAGTAGGGCGGTTTCCCTCTTCTTCCCTGAGGGGAGAAGACCGAGATGAGAGGTGGAGCCTTCCTTAACGGTAAGGAAGGACGGGTAGGTTTTCGAAAAAAGACATTATCTATCTTTATACATATTCTCATAATACTTCTGATACTCCCCAGAAGTAACATGATCCATCCATTCCTGGTTCTCGAGATACCATTTTACCGTTTCCTCGATACCCTCCTCAAACTGGAGAGATGGCTCCCAGCCGAGTTCCTTCTGCAACTTTCTAGAGTCAATAGCATAACGCATATCGTGACCCTTTCTATCTGTTACATAAGTGATGAGATCCATATCCTCGCCTTCCTTTCTGCTGAGCAGAAGGAAAAGGTAAGATATAGTTTTCAATATCCTTATTTCAGCCCCATCCTGTCATTATCCTCGAACCAGTCAGCCAGCGCTTCCTCGAAACTCCACTTAAACTGATAACCGCAGTTCTTCAACTTCTCACCACAGATATTAGTAGAAATCTGGAGCTTCTTCACTCTCGCAGGACAGATACCCATTGGCGAGCCAAGAAGCATGGCTGTTCTTGCCATAGGCATGATAACCCAGTTAGGAATATCAGGCACAAACTGAGTCAATCCTGTTACCTTCTTCATAGCCTCAACAATATGCTGGATAGTATAAGCAGGCTCGAAGCAACAGTTATACAACTCAACACCATGTTCATGATGTTCCAAGCGATACAGCATGAAGCGAACCAATTCCTTTACATAGATACAAGCCTTAATGGTATCCTTTCTGCCAGGATAAGCAAACTTATGACCACGGATAGCCCAATACAATCTGGTGAAATTACCATTCTCACCCTTTCCGAATACCACACCTGGGCGGACGATGGTAAGCTGGCGATGAGCAGCATCGCCATTCTGCCACTTCTCATGAATCTTCTCAGCCACCAACTTAGAAATACCGTATGCAGTATTAGGAGTAGGCAAAGTTGTCTCCTTCTTCAATTCCTCAGCAGCTCCGTATGGTGCAATACTTGAAGTAAACACAATCTTCTTGATATTCCACTTCTCTGCAAACGCCACCACATTCTCAGCACCACGGATATTCGTCTCGAAATACTCATGATCTTCATGACCAGGAGTACGATGAACAGCAGCAAAGTTGAAGATGACATCATCCTCTGTAGGAGTAAATGGCAAGTTCTCGATAGGCTTGCGGATATCATACTCGATGAAAGTAGACTGCAATTTCTGACCATCACGCAAAGCAGGCTTGTAATCCTTCACTACCGGATTAGGAGTACCAGGCTTAACGATGTCGAGGTTATATACTTGGGCGTTAGGATAACACTCCTTAATCAGATTTGTAAGATGGGTACCGATGAAACCAGTACCGCCAGTGATAATATAGTTCATACTAGATTTTCAAATTTACACAAACAAAATTATTTCTTATAGCCAAGTTCTTTCAACAATTTCTTGTTCCATTCAGAACGTTCCTTATCAAAGAACCAGCCCCATTTATTGAAGTACTTCACCATATTCTCCATATGAATCTTCAGCATTTTCTTACTCTTATAAGATGCAGCTCTATGAGCATGCACCACCGACACCATTGGCCAATACATTGTGCGATAATACTTATGCATTCTTCGTGTGATGTCAATATCCTCAGGATACATAAAGTATCGCTCATCAAACAATCCCACCTTATCGAATGCAGACAAGCGGAAGAACATGAAACTTCCCTGATGATATGGTATATTTGCAGGAGTCTTGTGATCCCAAAATTCCAAGGTATAGCGATAGTTCATTTTCTCTCCCATTTTCTTTGGCATAAACCTACGGAAGATAAGGTCGAAAGGAGTTGGCAACAAACGAGTGGTCAACTGTAGGCGACCATCAGGATAGCGAAGCATCGGCTGAAGCTGAGCAACATCCTCATTTGCCTCCATATACTCAGTTATCTTTGCTATAACGCCCTCATCAAAATACACATCCGAGTTTATCACCAGATGATAATTGGCATGAATCTCCTGTGCCTTTTTAATAGCCACATTATGTCCAGGTCCATATCCTATGTTGGCATTATTAAAGATATACTCCACTCCATCCAACTGAGAGCAGAATTCTCGAAGTTCATCACTAGGCGAATTGTCACTTATATAAATAGGTGCAATACCATTCTTGCGCATAGAATCTATACACTTCTTTAATTCATCGTGATCTGTCTTATAGGTCACAATAGATGCAGTTATTATCATAGCGAAAATTAGAAAGTAAATGGTGAATCAAATTCTTTTAGCAAAGGATGCTTTGTATCCTTTTCCGAAAGATTAGCATGTTCTGTAGGAATGCACCAATCAATCCCGAGAGATTCATCCAATATAGAGATACCTCCATCAGCTTCAGGATGATAGAAGTTATCACACTTATACTGGAATACCGCAGTCTCTGATAGTACAGCGAAACCATGCGCAAAACCCTTAGGAATAAAGAACTGGCGATGATTATCCTCTGTCAGTTCCACAGCCACATGCTTACCATATGTTGGCGACCCTTTGCGGATATCCACTGCTACATCAAGCACTCTACCTTTTACACATCTCACCAACTTACTCTGAGTAAACGGAGGTCTCTGGAAATGCAGGCCTCTCATCACACCATAAGAGCTCATGCTCTCGTTGTCCTGGCAGAACTTAACCTCGTATCCAACTAAAGGCTCCACCTTATATTTAAACTCACGCTCGCTAAAGCTCTCAAAGAAATAGCCACGAGCATCACGGAAGAGGCGTGGTTCAATAATAAGCACGCCCTCTATATTTGTCTTAATTACGTTCATTATTTTTAAATTTATTATTCGTTATCTAACTGTATATGGAATATTATAAGATTTTAGGAGTTCTTCATATTGATATTCAGAACCATTAGGAATAGATGCAGATTCTATTCTGTTTCCTACAGTTGTTAGAAGACTATTTAAATATTCCATGGATCCACTAATCGGTCCATAGCTTTTCAATAAAAGTTTTATTTTCCTACCCGATTTTTTTATACGTTGAATATCTTGAATAGCAGACACTTTAGCTTCCCTTCTCGTATTAATACAATCAGAGCTACAGGGAAATTCTATTTCCAAAGGTCTGATTTCTTTCTTTAAAAAATCATTTTTAAAATCAAGTATCGTTACATTTAAACCATTCTTATAGCAATAACTCACTTGGCAATCATCACCACATAGCTCTTTAAACTCTAAGATTGTAAAGTGACCGCCCCGTCCTTTATTCTGTAATTCCTTAAAAGGATCAAAGCTCTTGCCATTATCAGAAATAGAAAGTATATGTCCCTCTAACAATTGAATTTTTACCTCGGAGGCATTTCCATGTATAAACGCATTATCGTAAAACTCAAGTATGAGACAAGAGAGATACAACATAGTAGATTCTGACATAAACTCTTTGACACATGGTCTAGTCATAAATGCCATAAGTTTATCTCCACTATCCAAAGGACTTAAATGCAGCTCTATATTATTATAAACATCTACCCCATCTTTGTACGTTGTTTCGAAAATCTCTGGTCTGTATTGAATTTCATCAGATATATCATCCCAACTCCACACGCTTATCGGAAAGCCAAACTTATTTTCAGAAGATAACATTCTACACTTTTCCTGTATTTTGGTATCACGAGCTGCTGTAGTCGCAATAATGAAACTTTCTAATTTAGGAGTAAATAATTGAGCTTTACTCGATTCTGTCTCTATTTCCTCTATTTTAAGTTCTTTAGCTAACTGCCTATCTTTCTCCTTGCATTGAATACCATGATAACCACTAGCATATGAAGGCTTTCCATAGATATCTACCCCATGTTGTGCTTGTCCTCTTCTACCATGCTTCTGAGTGTTAGGGTCCCCCCAAATTGAACGCCAGAGTTTATGGCATAAATCTTCAAAGTCATTCCAATTTGCTGGTGGATTTAATTGCTGTTTCATATCTTTATTTTTTTCGTTTATTTTTCTTTTTGCTTTTTTGATAACCTTTCAACGCAAGCAAGTGAGAAGGAAGTTTTTCTAGCAAATAATAGCAATCAGTGCTTTTATTCACTATATTCTCAAATTCTTCTGGTGAAAGTTTTGATTTGAGTCCTATCTTATAAGTACCTTTCAAAGACATATTAACATCCAAATGATATAGAGGATGCAAAGCACCGTTGCTACTGCGAGGATCATAATCATATCTAAGATAGCATGGTTCATGGGCCCAAAAGTATTCCAAGAGCTTATATGCCTCTATGTTCATAAAAGCATCTTCTTCATCCCTTGACTCATAAACATCAATGATAGAATCACATTTCACATCATCAAGAATAGATATTGCATTTGAAATAAGCTCCCAAGTGCATCTAATGCCTGTAGTTGTATATATAGAGAGTACCTGTTTTGTATACTTATTGACTTCAACTTGACAAGGATATTCAAATGAGTAAAACTTATCTGTTGACAGATACACAAATATTCTACTTTGCTTGTTTATCACGACTTTCAAATAAGATTGAGTTGACAAAGAAACCTCTTCAATACTATCATTGTTGTTTAGCAATTTTCGAGTGATTTCAAGCAAAACCCTTGTATAATCCTTATGTTGTTTCAGAGTCTGTGAGAATTTCTTATTCTCATAGAACTCAATCTTACGCAAAATCTCCTTCATCATCAATACTATTAAGAAAAGTTTGTATCAGCTGTTTCAGAATGGCATCATTATTCTTAATAGGTACCCCATTTAATGATTTTCGGATAGTATCTTTCGTATGAGTATCAGTAATATCTAGTTCCTTAAATATATTACTAATCCTATCCTCTAAAGACAGAGCTTGTTTACCTGCTTTTACCCATGCCTTAATACGTACTTGTTCTTTTTCGGTAGGTGCAGTTACAACCAACTTCTTTTCTTTCATAATAGCTTGACCACCTTCATACATTTCTCTGGTGAAACCATTATCATACCCTTCTCCCTTAGGCAAAATCAAATATGAACGAATGAAAGAACGGGTCAACATCGTGTACATCGTATTTCGATAGCTCATATTTTTCAGTATTTTATTAGTAAGACATATTACAAAAGGATACTCTAAACCCTTAATATTGTTTCTGTTGCTTATCAATATTTTACCTTTTTCTGTTTTTTTAGACTCATAAGCAATATTGCAGTTGATACCTAATTCATTTCCTAAAGCACGTTCTACATCTTCAGCTGCTTGATAAATATATTTTTCATTATCCAGGAAAATGATGGCTATATCATCAGGTTTTACTGTTGGAAACTCATTGTATATTTTACGAATAAGCTTCACTATTCCAGGTATAAAGCTTTTCACACCTATAATATTTAAGCTATCGAAATTAGGATCAACATCCTCAAACCTCCTAAGAGGTTCACGAGTCAGCGTATATTGACTTCCTTCTATTTTTACTTGATAACCACATTGTTCCCATTGTTCTTTATCTAGCCACCATAGCTTTTCTTTTTCAAACAAGCCCATTCCCAATGCTTGAGCAAACATAAGAGTCTTTGGGTCTGTACGATAACATTTGCTTAACAAAAAATTAGGAGGTATCATATCTTTTTTCTTCTCCTCAAAAATTGATTGAAATATATCACCAGCAATGAAACATTTCTTTTCTGTAACCAACTCACATAGGTTGAAAAAAGATTCCTTAAAATCCTGGCTCTCATCTACGAACATATAAGTAAATGCATAGCCATAACTTTTAATCTTTTCACGTACTTGCTCTACAGCCTTTTGGCAAGCAGAATCAAAGGTTCCACATTCACGCAAGCTATAGAAACTGATTTCATAGAAACTACAGATATATCTATAAATACCAGAATACTCATTGCCATAACTTCCCCAAGCGCTGACGCAAAGTAAACGATTCCAATCAATCTGCTGTTCAACCTTCATGAAATTAAAAAACTCAGGAATTCGTTCTCTCAATTTTCTGGCCAATATCTTATTGAAACAAGTAAAACCAAAAACAGCATCCTTATTCTTAACATACAGATCTTTCAGCTTGTGCATTAAGAGTTCTGTCTTTCCAGTTCCAGACAACCCTTGAATGGTTATTCGCTTTCCTTCCGCTTCAAGTTCCTCGTAAATAAAACGGGTCTGTTGACCATCAAACAACTGTATTTTATGTTTTACCTTATCTAACAGATTATCAGGCTCTTCTGTTGTTATATTCTTTACATCATTAATACTACCTATGAAAAGAGATACCAGTAAATCTAAAGTTCTATAATCTTCAGAATCTTTAACGGCTAACTCATTACCAAACCATTCTTTTATATCTACTATATCATTAGTTGAATAGATAGTAGTGAGTTTACTCTTCCATTTTCGTGGGCGACCTATTTTCTCTTTATAGCCATATTTATCGCTAACAGAGCCTATGTCCTCTATAATATCTTCACACAAATCTTCAAAATTGTCATCAACCTTTTTGGTTGTAACAAAAGCAATTTTCTTTTTTGAAGAAAGAACTATCATCAAAGACTCATCGTTATATTGATATTTTCCATCAATAAGAGGCCCAGACAAAACATAAACCTGCTGTTTAATAGAATCAGCAAGAGTCTGCATATCTTCCAGAAACGCTTTGTTTCTAGAAGATTGCATTACGTTACTATAATAATAATTACTATTCATTGTAAATACGAATGTTTATAATCTATTTCTAGAATAGATTTATTATTTTCCTAAATCCCCACATAAAAACCAATGGGAACCCTACTCCAAATAGAGCATAAACAAAAAGCAAGAGATTATTACCACCAACACCTGGTGTCAAATCACTAAGATTTGTCCCCCAATAACCTATGCCTTGTAATGCTAAAGTACAAAATTTAAAGCCAACAAAGTGCAAAGCCATAACGTAGAAAGAGTCCTTTCCAACATATGCGATAGCCTTACCTACTACATTAGCCTCGATATGCTTACCTATATACATTATAATATATAGAACTGCTGGTGCAGCAACTAACAGTTGAAGTATATCCTTATATTCATTGCCATTTAGAGAAACACCACCAAGCATGCAAGCGACCTCAAAAGCTATCAATCCACAAGCAATAGCAAGATAGCCATTATCAAAAGACAATTTTATCTTCTGATACATTATTCTGCCAACATATATCAGCAGCATTGCTGTAAATGTATTACTAAATCGTCGAATTGTCAAGCCATATTTGTTGCTGAGCAAACCAGCCAAGATACACATGGACAACAAAGCAATAAATCTCATCCATTCATATTGTCTATCATTCTTTGAAATCTTCTTGATAGCCCATGAAACAATAGACAAACCGATCAGAGCCATAAAAAGCACATACACAAACCACATTGCACCAACGATTGGTTCTCTTCCACCTAAACAGATAGCCAATACAGTTTGCTTAGCGAATTCCATCATTGAATAAGTATTGATTACAGGGTCAGTAGACTCTAATGAATACCACCCTATCTTTATCAACACATTATGCAACAATACAGCAGGAATATAGAAATACAATATTTTCAAATAAAGCGATGAGAATTTCTTCTTAAACCACAACTTAGGCTGAACAAGCTGCTCTTCTTTTATGAAGAAACCTGCTAGCAAGAAGAATACGGAAACGTGCCAAAGGTAAATGAATAAATCTTTAGTATTTACTAATTGTCCAACTGGATATAAGAAATTGATATGTCCCAATACTATAGCTATAATAGAGATTCCTTTTGCTATATCTACTGATAACGAACGTTTTTCCATATTTACAGTTTTTCAATATAATGCCTAATACTATCCTTGGAATAACACTCAATAAAGTTTGAGCGCAATTTCTTTCTAACTTCGACATCCGTTGTTACATCAGTCATAGCCTGAACATACTCGTCCGGTGTATTTGCAAGAAGCATACTAGATTCAAAACCTTTTGGCAAGCCTTCAAAAGCTATTTCGGTACCAATAACAGGTGTACCACAAGCAAGAGACTCAATTACCTTTACCTTAATTCCTGCGCCATTAAACAATGGTGATACAAGAGCTTTGGCTTGTGATAAGAGCAAGTATGGATCATCAACAAAGCCCATCACTTCATAATGAATTAATGGATTATTATTATTAATCTTCTCCTTAGGAAATTGGCGTCCAATAATCTTAAAAGTAGTCTTTTTCTTAATTAAAGGAGAAACGTTTTCTATAAACCATAAAGCACCCTCATAATTTTCCTTACGAGTCCAATCGCCAAAGAACATATAGTAATCCTCTATCGTTTCCACTCGCTTGTTGATAATATCAGGATCTATATAATCCAGACAAACCTTTGCTGGCAAATGATATTCTCTCTTGATTATATCAACATCTTTCTGCGAAAATGAAAAGATATGTGCATTTGGCAACTTGAAACACAAGCGTTCACTAAAACGGCAAATATTTTGCATCAGTTTACTTGCTGTTCTCAAAGCTCGTTGAATAATCACATCATGAGCCAATAAAATCTTGGGAGTGTTTCTGCCTAAAAAATTACCGTAATAGAACACATTACTATGATTCAAAACGATTGCTTTATAAGATGTATTCCCCATCAGTTTTTTCAAAGTTATCAACTTTGACCAACTAAAGCGAATGGAATATACCGGATGAAGAAAAGGCAAATTGAGAATACCCCAAATTTTTATGGCTTTTGAGTTTTTGAAAACTTTCAGTACTTTTACATTGCTACGTTCTGGCAAATATGGCTTATCATAATCGTATTTGAAATATACTAAATCAACATCATACGACTCTGCTAAATCATTGAGCATAATCATCGTATTTTTTTCGCCAGCTGCCGCTTTGTGAGGAACATATGCAGTTATAAACAGTATTTTATCCTTCATCTTTGATTATTTCATTTATTATAGACAACAACCCGTTTTCATTATTCTCTTTGATGAGAATGCTCTTCTTAACTCCAGCATTTTCGCCGGCTTCCACATCACGATGGCTATCACCAATCATATAAGATTCTGACAAATCTATATTGAAGTCTTTAGCTGCCTGCAACAAGAGACCAGGCTTCGGTTTGCGACAATCGCAATCTATTTTGTATTCTGGACGTTCTCCTTCGAATCCCTTGTCAGGATGATGAGGACAGATATAAATACCATCAACATAAGCACCTTCCTTACCCAAGAGGGTTGCCATTTTCTTGTGTATTTCGTTGAGTTCTTCCCATGAGACCTCTCCTCTTGCTATCACAGGCTGGTTTGTGACAACAATTGCCAAATATCCACTTTGGTTAATAAGCTTAATTGCCTCGGCTACTCCTTCAATCAGTTCAAAGTCATCTATATTGCGAAGGAATCCCACATATTTATTGATGGTTCCATCACGATCAAGGAATATGGCTTTCTGCTTGTTGGTAAGATTCTTTGCCTGAACAACACCATTTTTATAATCAGCCTCCACTTGATGAAAACGCTCTGGCGTACCCATGTCCTTTACATACTCAGGACTGTCATAACAGAGCATCATGTTTGAGCCACACAAAGGTTTGAGTATCTGTCGGTCCAAGTCAACCTTTCCTTGCGGGAATCCAGACTCTTTGTTGATTTCAAGAGATTGCAAACCAATACCCAAAGCCTTGGGATCTATCACATGAAGACCAGCATTCACTCTATTGTCATACCACTGTGGACGTTCATCTTCCTTGGCAAGCCATTTCTCTACATGACCGTTATCATCAGCAATAATCAATCCACTATCGTATGGATGCGAATTAGGATGAGTAAACAGAGTAACAAGACCTCCATGATTCTGATGGAATGCAACCATACGATTGAAATCAACATCGAATGCTGCATCCGCATTCAAGAGAAGGAAAGGCTCATCACCTATTTTTTCCCTCAGTCTAAACAAAGCACCAGCATTGCCAAGAGGAGACTCTTCTACAAAATAATCAATCTTTGCTCCAAACTGACTGCCATCTCCAAAATAGGAAATAATCTTGTCGGCTAGATAACCTACGGTCAAAATGATATCTTTAAAACCTTGCGCACAGAGAGATCTTATTTCTCTTTCAAGAATAGGCATACCCGCCACAGGAATCAGTGGTTTGGGTATGTTAGGAAAAAGTTCAGCGATACGGGTTCCTCTACCGCCCGCCATAAGTATTGTTTTCATACGAGTTTAGTTTTGAACACGAATCTCTCGAATAACACGAATAGATATTAATCCTTGCGATTCGTGTGAGTTTATCAATTTCCAAAGAATTTTTCTTCCAACATCAAGCACAAGCAATGATATACAGGAAGATGAAGTTCCTGAATCTTATATGTCTCAGTCTCTGGGACATGGATACAAACATCAGCAAATGTTTCCAATCTGTTTTCGTTCTGACCGGTCAGACCAATCACCTTCAAACCCTTAGATTTTGCAGCAACAGCTGCATAAAGTATATTCTTACTATTACCAGAAGTTGAGATACCCAAGAAAACATCACCAGCTCTACCTAAGCCATTCACCTGCTGAGCGAAGATTAAAACAGGAACGGCATCATTCATAAATGCAGTTGTCAATGAAGGTTCTCCAACCAAAGAGATGGCAGGAAGCGAACCTTGCAGATGATCAGCCAACACTGTACCCATCTCTGCATCAATCTGCATCAACCGATCAATCTGAGCTGCATAAATTTTACGCTTCAGTTTGAACTCCTTCATCAACTCACCGACAATATGCTCTGAATCTGATGCAGAACCGCCATTACCAGCTACCAACAACTTGCGACCAGCCGAATAAGCTTCCTCCAAGATTTGGTAAGCTTTCAATATATCACCTTTACAACTTTCCAATTGTGGATAACGTTGTACCAAAGTTTCAATATGCTTTTCCATGAAGATTTACTTTTTTACCTTTTTACCTTTAAAACAGTAACATCGTCCGTTGGATAAATCTTCCATCCATGAGCACCACCATCAGAGAACTGGAATGGCATCACAAAGCCATTAAGTTTCTTCAATGCCTCTTCCACTTCCTTCTTACGGGTAGGTTCTACCACGAACATGATGAAACCACCACCTCCGGCACCAGAAACTTTTCCGGCCTTAGCACCAGCTGCCATCGCAACATCCATAGCTTCCTGAATCATAGGATTGGTGATGTTATTTGCCATCTTCTTCTTATTTTCCCAACCTTCACGGAGGATATCAGCAAATCCATCAATATCACCCTTCAAAATAGCTAGTTTCATGTCCTTGGCGCTCTGCTTAATCTTGTGCATAGCTTCAACAGCATCATTATCACCATGAGAAGTATTCTTCTTTTGCTCCTCAATGATAGCAGCACTACTACGGCTCTTGCCTGTAAAGTAAAGAAGCATACTTGCCTCCAACTCATCGATAATCCATCGCTTAATCTTCAGAGGATTCACGATTACGATATCGTTCTGCAAGAACTCCATGTAGTTGAAGCCACCGAAAGCTGCAGCATACTGATCCTGCTTACCACCAGACAATCTCAAATCCTTACGTTCTATCTCGTATGCAAGTCGGGAAATCTCATAATCACCCAATGGTAAACCAAGCCACTCTACAAATGCCTTTAAAATACAAACTACCATGGTAGATGATGTACCCAAACCAGAACCTGCTGGAGCATCATTGTAAGTAGTAATCTTGAAAGATTTAGCACCAACGCCAAAATCTTTTACCACACGATTATACACACCCTTAATGAGACTAGCCTCACCATCAATCTCCAGACATTCAGTCATCGGATAATTCTTGTTGCAATGCGCATCATACGCATTGATAGTTATCTGATTGTCATCAGTCTCTTCGATTGTACAATATGCATACAAATTAATTGTAGCATTCAATATCAAACCTCCGTATATATCGCTATATGGCGATACATCGGAACCACCTCCAGCCAAACCCAAGCGGAGGGGTGCTTTACTTCGTATAATCATAATTATTCTTTTTCTGTATAGTTAAAGCAAAATAAATGGGGAAAGAAGCAACGCAAATGTAATGTAAAATAGTGAACAATGGCCTTAAATACCCCATTATGTCTTTTATCAAAATAAATAAATTCATATGGATTTCGTCCAGTTGGAGAATATAGATGATGTATTCTTTCTATTATAGAATAATTGTCATCTCTCCATTTAGGAATAGAACTATGGCGTTCACAATAACCCAAATAATTAGGTGCTTGTACTACCTTAATTCCTAATTTATTCGCTCTGCCTTCATAATCAAAATCACCCAAAGCATGACGAAATTTAAAATCATTCAATCCTACTTTTTTAAAAACATAACGTGGAATTAATAAGATATTTCCACTAGCAAAATAACATTGTTGTTTTTGTGAAGACAAAGGTAATGGTTTTACAGATTTAGTATAACCACCATACGTAACCTGTTCTGTATTCTTATTATCTACTGTAGCCCCACAAATTATAGCCTTATTCATTTCCGAGGATGAGCAATCTAATAATTTTTGGATAAAATCAGAAACAAATACAGTATCGTCATTAAGCCACAAATAAAATTCAAAGTCCATCTTTGAAGCTTTTTCAAATGCTTTGTACATTCCACGATTCCAAAAAAGCGTTCCATCACCTTCAATTAAATGTACTTGAGGAAATGTCATGGCTATAACCTCGCTTGTACCATCTGTGCATCCATCATTAGTTAGAAATACTTCAAAATTATTGTGCTCTTTGAATAATGAACTTAGACATTCTAAAGTTTTCATTTTACGGTTATGCACCGTTAAAATAACTGCTATTGATTTCTTTTCCATAATTTAAAATTTCGATTGATTAATAAACCCAACAATAGTATTTGTGATTAAACCAGACTTGCAGAAATAAGTATATTGGGTCATAAAGAGAGCATAATATACAAAAAAGCAAAAGAACAAGATTGTTCCCAATAAGAGAGTTGTTGGTTTAATTTTATAATGAGAAATACAAATCAAAACATTAAAAGGTAAAAGACACCATAAATATATATTTAATCGTGCACACAATTCTGCTTGGTTCAAATTACTTGCAATATAAATAAGGAAAAAAAGTTGAAGATTAATAATCTTGACAACAATTTGATTCTTACGTAACCGAGAATTAATATTGATTATTACTAATGGTACACACACTATAACTATAGCAAAAAGCAGTTTTCCCAATGTATACTCTGTCTCAAACGTCGTTTCAGTTGAAGCTTTGTTCAATGCATATGACATAAAAGACAAACCTGGTATTTTCAATAACGTTTCGGCTATAACACCAAGGAATCTTAACACCAAAAACATAACTAAATAAAATATAGCGCTTTTATAAGATAATGCCCATTTAAAAAATGGCATTACAAGAAGTAATAAAAGAAGTCCAGAACTAGTATGAACAAACACAGCAGCTAATGCTAATATCCAATACTTCTTATTTCCCCCAAGAATTTCCGGTATAGCCCACATCATCATCCCAGTTGCATAATACTGGCGCAATAAATTTGCTGAATTTGCAAATATATATGGAAAAAATAAGAAAAAGGAAACTGCAGTAATTACATATACTCTATTAATCTTCAAATACTTTCCTAAACTAAATATTCCTTCAATTCCGCAGATATAAAAGAAAAATGTGCTAAAAACCGAAAACATTTTTATATTGCCAAAAAACAAATGAGCAACAACCCAATTAATAAGTGTATAAAGCGGCTCTTTTGCATCATTCAACAAAAATAAATAACTCAGTAAGTCTATATGGGTAGCACTTTCATACAAAGGCAAATACCAACTATAATCTGTTTGGTCAGCCTTTATTGTTATATTTATTAAAGCCAAAAATAGAATTATAAAATAAAAACAAATCTTTGGTTTTGAAGAATAAAATGCCTTAACTAACGAATAAATAGTTGCTAAAAAAGGATTTAATATTAAAAGTATAACACCAATAGGTGTCAAACTCGTCTTAGATTTTACCATACTAAACTAATTAAATATTTTAACCTATACCAAAAACAATATGAAATAAATCACTACTGAAATTTTTGGTTGTATCATATTACATACTTGTCTTACAAAAATTATTTTTTCTATTTTAATTTTCAAAATGGCATTACAGCCAACTTGCCATTATTAATGTCTGAAGCTTTCAAAAAATCTATACTACCATCTTTCTTTCCTACCACAATAGAATTACCATGTATCTCCAGCACCTCACCATATTCTTCATTTGTAGTTTTATCCATAAGATGGTCTCCTTCAGACAGAATAGAATCATTTGATAAAATAGCAAAATTACGAGGGTCTTTTTTAGAATTAGTCCTTGGCTTCAAATAAATATTAGGCTGCATTCTGTCAGAAAGTTCCTTGATGGCTTGCAAAATCAAAGCGTTACCTACCGAAAGTTCTTCCTTCTTTGGCAAGGAAGCGGGATTATCAATTGACAAGAATTTTAATAAAGAATTTGCCTCATCTGCTTTCATCATCTGCGTTTCCTGCAATGATTTTACCAAGTCAGAAATAGCCTTTTCCACTAAATCAATTCTCAATGTAGACGAATATTGAAAAGATCTTATTGGACTTATATCAAAAGGTCTTTCTGTACGCTCGTCTATCATCAAAACTGTCTTCTTATCAAAAGCCTGCCTAAATCCCAACTCATAAAACACATTAGGATTTCTCGAACTTAAATCGCAAATTGCCATATCACAACTCACTGCATGCTTCAAGATGTCAGCAATGATGACATTGGTTTTAGACGTAACATCTGCACGAATTGCCTTATAGCCAACTTGCTTACAAGCCGGAACAATGATATGATTAAATACCCTATTGAAATGACCAGAAGGATAATCAGGAACATCACTAATAGGCATTATTACAAAACACTTTTTTAGAGGTTCTGCATCTGTCTTTCCATTTTTCTCTGTCATAATTGTATATGTTTATCTAACAAAAAAATCTGTATATTTCATACAAGCACAAGCTCCGTCCATTTTGACATGTATTCTGTCATAATTGAATTCAGTTATTCCCTTTTCGTTCAAAACGGGCTTTTGCGCAAATATAAGAGCGTTCTCCACTACCTCAACATCTTTATCTAATGGTGCGCAAGAATAACACAATTCTTCACCATACTGTAATTGAGACAAGAATACCTCATACTTTTCATGATCCAAATGTCGATCATGGATGTTATCAGCCTTACCTATGTATATTATCTCTATCAGAGACACCTTATCGGTCTGAGCATTATACACAGAGCGATAAACTATATATATACCGGAATAATTAGGGAGTCCACCCTTATTGCGGTCTCTCCAATATCCTTCAAATTTTAAATGAAAATCTTTCATAGACTTTTAATGCTTAATCACTCATTATCAATTTATTCTATTCTGCAATTATCTCATTCAAATGATTAATACAAGCCGCTTTATCTTCTTTACTTATCACATCATCTGACACAGTTTCCAAAACAGATTTCAATGAATTACAATTAGCCTTATTACAATAATGAAGTTGCTTTATAAGACTAACAGCCTCAGATTCCTTACCATTAGTTACTAATTTCTTAGTTATTAACTTGACCAGCTTCTTTAGACCTGATTTTGAACCTTCTTTTGCTATCAACTCCAACACATTAAGATTATTCTCAAAAGAATCTATTTCCTTTTCAAATTTAGCACAAACAATCTTTAGTAAAGAAGTTGGTAGTTTGATTAGTTCTGATGAAGGTTTGGTGCTCAATATCTCACCAAACATAGCTTGCAAAACAGGAGCAGTAGATAACTCTATAGCTAAACTAGCAAGTGAGTCATCAGGGTCTTTAATCAAAAGGTTTAACAGATTTTTTATTTCGTTCTTTACCAAATCATTCGATATTCTCAACTTTCCATCCTCATCGGTTTGCAGCAAGTGTTTAAGTACAGGTGTATAAAACTCATCAAAAGAAGGATAACGCATCAACTCTTCTGCATAATCATAGATTTTTATTTTGGAATCAATCAATTTCCCAAATTCCTGCATCGTTTGTTCTTGAGTTTTATCAAAATCAATCAATTTCCCGACTATATCTTTAGACAGAAGGATTTGGCCTGCTGCATTTGCAGAAGATTTCAAGAGCTTTAGCATAGTTCCCAGAAACTCTCCATTCTCAGCATTGTCTTCAAATATTGTATGATGCTTATCTGGCCCATAATAATTAGTCTCTTTAACCGAATTACCAATACGAGCAAGCAACCCCTTAATTCCTGTACCATCACCTATACAGTGATTCGGCATTCTTGATAGATAATCATTGACCCTATTAAGTATTTTTTCTATAACCTCTTCATTAGAAGGATTTATACTATAAGATGGGGTAAAATCTACGACCTTATCCAAATACCTATGGAATACATAGCCTGATTTTCCCGGTAATCTCTCACCAATTCCAAACAAGATTTCTTGCACTCCATTTTTCTCACATAGCTCCTCGTAAGTCAAACGCCCAACAACATTATCAATCAATTGCGAGTCATATAATTTTTCTGGAGCCATGTATTGATACTTTAAAGTAACGTTTGGATACGCGGCAAATACCTTATCAAAAAGGACCTTTAAGTCATCTCCATAATCAGCATTTTCAGCCTTTGAAATCAGGAAAGAGATATCATCAGCCACTTTCTCGGTAATAGTTATATCTTTCGCACATTTTTCACTATAATAGAGTATCAATCTCTCTAATATGACTCGATAGCCATTCTCTCTCAACTTGCAAGAAAATTGGATTAACTCATGTATTAAGTCTTTTTCCAAAAAGTCGATTTGTTTATTCCAAGATACTGATTTATCAAACAAATCTATAATGGCCTTTAAATAAGTATTGTCTATATAAGTAGTTGCATCATCCAGTTTGATAAGGACTGCAAGTAAATTTGGAAGTTCACTATCAGTTAGTCCTCTTGAAACAACCTTTCCTATCTTATCTTTTATGCAATCCAAGACCATTTCTTTCTTAGATTCATCTTCGCCTACATATTCTGTTATCTTCTCGACATTCACCTTCTCTATGGATTCAGATATCTTTACAGGAAGTGAATTAAACACAACTGAATTGGATATAATCTTATCTATGATCCCTATAGTATTCTTATAAGGCATCATGGTTGCCTTAGTTCGCATAAGAAACAGCTCTAAACGTGGATTTTTATCCGTTTCATTAGGATGTATATCCTCGAAAAGCAGACAAGGATTGACAACCAACCTATCATAGAAAGACGAAAACTCCTCACGGATTATAGCCAACACACAAATTGCAGCCTCATTGGCATTAACAAACTCCTTATCATACAAAGAAAATTCTACTATCAGATTATTCAACAGCTGAATAATTCTACGTGGATTGGTAGCATATTCTCGTGATATATTACTGATGCTAGCTTTACTCAACCCTAACTGATACTCATCATTCAGATGCTTGGTAAAATCGTACATCTCATCATTTTGAAAAGGCTTTATCCACAATGAGACATTGAAAAACTTTCTCAGATACTCATTGGCTTCCGTTTCATTCTCTTCGCCACAAGACGACTTAACTAGATGATGTTTTAGAGAGTTTACAGCCAGAGGTATAATAAATACCACCTTTGGATGCTTGCCCAAGAAAGACTTAATTGTCGTCAACATATCTTGAGCCTGTTGAGCTGTACATCTATCAAGATTGTCTATCACAATAATCAGCTTGTCATACATTGGAGAAGTAAACTTACTTATCCATTTTGGGATAAGAGATGCTTGGTTCCCCTTTAAAGACTCTTGAATGATTTCATCAAAACATTCCTCAAATTGTTCTGGCGCAAACAAACGAGATTTTTGACAAGTTACCTTCAGGTCATCTGTAGAATGTTTATAGTATATTAGAAAAAGCGTTATAATGGCAGTAATAGTAGAAAATCCGAAGCTAAATTTTCTCTGACTTTCCGGCAATAACATGAGTATTACTATAATAACTATAGCTGCTATAGAAACTGCTGTCACATAACCAGGATTACTTTTATGCCTTACCTCCACATCCTCGTTAATGTTATCATAGAAACGCTCCATCTGCTTCGTTTGTGTCACCCCAAGTTGCTTTTGGAGTTCATATATAAACATTCTACGGAAGGAATCATTAGCATACTTCCAGGCATCATAAGTAATAAACTTATAGTTCTTACCCGATTTTTGAGCGCATTCATTCTCCAGTGTCTTTATAATGGTAGACTTACCTGTACCCCAGTCTCCATATAAGCCTATCGTAAAGGACTTATCATCTGGCACTCGCTCTATGCAATCAGCCAAAGCATCAGCATATACTTCTGTATTCAACAAATCAGAAGGAGCTGTACCATCATCCAGTTTCTGGAGGACTTTCTCTTCATCTATTATAAATTTTCGTGCTTCCATATATTTTTACTTTTATAAAGTAACATCCATCGTACCATCCGTTGAGCCTCCATCAATAATGAGGTACTCCACATTAGAGTACGTTTGGTTAATGACAGAGAGAATTGTTTTCTCTATGTCGTTGACGGCATTATAGCATACCGACAATACTGAAATCTTTGGTTGTATCATTGTAATAAATTTAATAACATAAACACACTACCCAATTGTTCCAGCAGTTTCCACTGCCAGAACAGCCTCGGTACTTATCGAGTTCTAAAAAATAATCTTAACTATCTAATGTGTGTTTCGTATGGTATCATTGAAGGGCTCACTCTGCTCTTAAGGATTCTATCACAAACCTTTCGAAGCTCGCCTTATAGCCGCCTTCCATCGGGCAGGGATCGTCGGGATAGGACTTGTGATACTCCTCTTCCATGTTGTCAAGATAGTCCATTATCTGCATCACCTGGTCTTTGGTGCAGTGATGCTTCTTCAGCGAAGAACGAAGCAGGCAGTAGGACTGGGTATGACTGGCATAACCCTCTTAGACATGCTTGACATGAATTCTCATTCATGTGGCCAGCCACCTTTAAGGTGCGTACCACATTACTACTGCCGCCGAGAAGGGGTGAACACTTGCCCCAAGCATTCACCTTTTCGGCTCAGGGGTGAACCCTAGTAAAAAGAACTTTGTATATACAGCGCATGCTAGAAATATAAGAGTCTATATTACAATGGGTTATAGGGTATATTTAACACATTATTAACGCTAAAGGTTGGCATCGGGGTTCACCCTTCACCGACTTCATCGCCAAGTGTTCACCCGCACTCTTACTTAGAGAACGACTATCCCCTGCAGGATACCGCCCCGACCTACACTTCTAGGGGGCGGGGTAAGTAAGGGGAGTGTACTTTCTAAGACTTTCCTTATGTAAAGGTTCGATTACTATAGGAAAGATATAGTATATATAGACTCCTAGAAAAAGCAATTTTCTACTCACCCTAGTTACCCCTGGCGTAAACAAGATAGTTACGAGCGCTAAGTATCATGGTTACGATAGCTAAGTATCATACTTATGGAGCATAACCCTATCAGTGATAATCGGTGAGTATCAGTGAGCAACAATGAGCATCGGTTAGTTGGGAATGAGAAATGTTGTATCTTTGCATTGTGATTCAGAAAGAGAAGTCCCACACGAATCGAACGAATCAATCTGTTCAAAGGACATATTCGTGAGATTCGTGTCCACCATCATCCTATTCCATCCTTTTAATCACCTTGCATGGATTTCCTGCGGCAATACAATTTGCAGGAATATCCTTTACAACAACAGAACCAGCACCTATCACAGAGCCTTCACCAATAGTAACACCTTTAAGGATGATACTCTTGGCTCCGATTAATACATGATCCTTTATAACGATAGGTGCACACTTAGCTGTATGGTTATCCATACTCACCATAGGAGCAAACATCTCACCAGAATCACGTACTCGCCAATCAAGATTATGTGCATCAGAATCCATGATAATACAATCACCACCAATATTCACATAGTTACCGATGGTGATACGCTCTTTCGCCCAAAGGCAAGGTGAAGACATACCTACATGATGCCCAATCTCTATGATTGAGTTAGGACGTTCTGCAACTATGCAACCTCGCTGATATCGACAAAGAGGATTTATACATTCACCAGAAGTAAAGATAAAGTCATCCCCTATCCTCACCTTCGACTCAGGGTGGATATCCAGATAGATATGCCCATGTATCTCCGCTCTCTTCCCCAGGTTCTTCCCCCCGATAGACAACCGAATGATCAACCTATTCCAACGAACATAGAACTGCTTGCGCAGGAAGCGAGGGAGGTGGAGGGACTTGCGGGTGAGGGTATGAATTAATATTGATGTTGACATACTATTTATTGCAATATCTATTCTTTAAAAACGTCATCAACTTACTAAAACTTTCTTTTTGATAAAAGCATATAGCAAATAGACTAATACAAGCACAAGCAATTTTTAGAAGATAACCATCAATTAGCAAATAACAGATGGCAGCAAACAGCATCATTCCTATATATATTAGCGTACTTTTCAACAACTTAACCGAAATGAACTTAAGGCTATAATAATATCGGCTCAATGCCATAACTGCATAAGAAACAACTACAGAGGCACATGCTCCGTACAGACCGAACTTCGGTATCAGCAAGATATTGGCTACTATAGAAGAAGCTGCACCCCAAATACTTGAATAGAAATAGTATTTACTCTTCTTGACTACGCTGAATACTGTGGCATAAAAAGACGCCATACAAGATATTGCAGCTCCAACCATCAGCAGAATCATATACTTCCATGCCTCAAAGAAATCTGGAGCCGCAAATATTTTAACTATTAGCGGAGCACTTAAACTAAAGCATATCGTTCCACAAGTTAAGAACAAAAACAACAATTTAAAAATTCTCAGATAGAAAGCTTCAAATGAAGGTTTTCCATACTCCTCGAAGACAGAGACATTCCAAGAAACAGAAAATAAACTAAAAATGATAGTTATTATTCCAGGAAATTTATTTGCTACTGCATATACACCAATTGCAGAATATCCCAAACATGACTCCATTACTGGTCTATTCAATGCCTGAACCAGCCACCACATAATTGTATTCGGAATCAATGGTATTGAGTAAACTAACACATTTTTAACTGCATGAAGCCGAAAACCTACAATATCAAGATATTTCCAAGAATGAGAAGCAAGAAATGAATAAAGCGAAGTAAATACATTTGCCAATATAAGCGAGAATACATATCCTTCTACACCCCATTTAGGTATAAGAATCCATGAAAAAATAAAAGTTGTAATACATAACACCATTCCTGTAAAGGAATATATTTTCATTTTCTCCAGACTTATTATAAACTGCTGGGTATAGTTTTGAAGAAAGGTTGACAACACCATTCCAAAGACCAACCATATATGTTCTGTAAAAGCGTTATGAAAATCTGTAGCTAGAACAACGGACTGAAGCAAAAGAAAAACAACAGCCCATACGACGAACAAGAATAAAGTAAACTTCAATGTAGAAGTATAGTACATCTTCTGTTCTTTAACTGATTTATTCTTGGTAAAAACAAATATACCTTCAGCTGTACACAACGTTATAACGCCGACCAGCAAACCAGAATAGGTAGAAATCAAATCAGAAAGGCCATATCCCTCAGTTCCTAACCATCTAGTATACAAAGGCAGCAGCAAGAAAGCAAGCATCTTACTGCCTGTATTGCCTGTAAGTATCCATGCGGTATTTTTTAAAAGCTTCTTATACTTTGGGTCCATATATAATTGGCTTTACACGCTGATAAATTTCCTGAATATCTTGCTCAGTAGCAACATTCTTATCATATCCTTGCTTCAGCGTATTAATCACGATATCACGCTTATCTAATCTCTTTTTAACCATACCTTTAAGCACAGGCAACATTTGCATTATAGGCAAAAATGGTTTTAGACATTTTATAAACTTTGCTTTTACAATAACACTGCCAAACTTAATATATTCATTAAGAGAATAATTAATATCATACTTATTTGTTTTCAACATATCTTCCAAAATGTCACAAACCTTCATATATGTGAAATGCTTTGGAATATAATAATACGAATTAAACAAGTCTTCGTCCAAAATGTTTTGTTTTTCAAAATTAACAAAATCGGCAAGGAATTCGTTCTTTGTTGTTATTTTTTTAGCATCTAAATAAATGCGATAATCAAAATCCCTATCTATATGACATGGTCTAAGAAGACGAATTGGCTTATTTAAGACCTTAGCATCAACTAAACCAGTACTATACCAATTATAAACCTTATCAGAAGCATTTATCCAATGCTTCAATGCCAGTTCTGAGATTACTCTAAAATTCGGGTATTTAGCTTCCATATCTTTCAGCACCTGCGACTTTCTTGCCTCATCGGGATGAGGACGATATATTATGATAGACTCAGGATACTTTTGCAAAGCAATTTCAAACCATTTTAAGATTTCTGATCTTGATTTGTTCGACAAATTAATCATATAATTCAAATCTTCCTCCCCAATGTCTTTAATATATCCAGCAATCTGTATAGGATCTAGTTCGCTATAGGCAAAAGACGAAACAAAAAGCAACCACTTTTTTGAACCATCAAGATTATATCGCTCAGCCAATTCCTCTTTACTTAATAATGTCTTATTGAAAGGCTCTTTCAACAAATCCAAATTCAGCTGACCTACTACAATTGCATTTTTACTAGGAACCCCACTAGCGACTATGCGATTTTGGGTCTGTTCTCCCCAGCATAAAGTTATTGCCTTTTGACCTGTTCCAACTACATTATGAGAACAATTAGGAGACTCTTCATCCTTAATTCCAATCAACTGCTCCCATAACAAATTGACTATTTTTTGGAGTAAACCATAATTTTGAACATCTCCAATTAAATTTGCATCACTATAAATTGCTGGAGAAACCAAAACTTTAGGTTGGTATCTAACTTGAGGATTATACTCATAATTGCAAATAAAAGCTACAGAATATCCTCTTCGTTCAAGTTCTGTACGGATAAGCATTATGCTCTCTAAATCACGAACTTTATGCTCATATCTAATTAAAAAATCAACTTTTTTAGTCTTCATTATTTCCTATTTTTTTATATGCTTTACCAACTCATTCGCCTTCTTATATTCCTCATGACTGCCGATATCAAGCCAATAGCCTGTTATCGGGTAGCGGATAACAGTTTTACCTGCAGCTACGGCATCATTCATTAGGTCGGTGGCATTATAGAAGGTGTTCTTTGGCATATTTTCCAATAGTTCTCGCTTGATGAGATAGATGCCAGCATTGGCAAAGTAGTTATACACAGGTTTCTCTTTCACACCCTTGATATTTCTACCTTCCAATTCGAAGATGCCGTAAGGCACGGAGATAGAATAAGGCACTGCTGCTACAGACATATCAGCATTGTGCTCCTTGAAGTGGAGGTAGAAATCCTCAAAATCGATGTTGGTAAAGAGGTCAGAATTCATCACAAGTACCTCGTTATTATAGAATTTTTGCACAAACTGAGTGGCACCCATCGTTCCCAAGAACTGAGGTTCCTTGATGCAATCTACCTTTACACCATTTACAGGTTGAGCGAAATGTTCCTCCAGCTGCTCATGGAGATAGTTTACCGTAACCGAGATATGCTTGATACCATTCTCCATCAGACTATCAATGTTATAGTCGATGATTGGCTTGCCTCCTACAGGAAGCAATGGCTTTGGAGTAGTCTCTGTCAGAGGACGGAGACGAACGCCCTTGCCACCAGCCATAAGAACAGCATCTAAAGGAAGATAATTATTATAATGCTGTAAATTACAAACATCTGTCAAAATATGATTTTCGTCCACAACAGGAACGACATTGATGCCTGTTTGTTTTAGTTTATGTAACTCTAGAACTAGCTGCTTATCGGAAGTATCAACATATCTACACTTGGCATTCATCGCTAATGTTACAGGCATTTCTATATTACCCCCAGCAACTAGGAAACGTCTTATATCTCCATCTGTCAAGGAACCTTGCAAATGTTGTTCACTATCTACAACAAACAACACCAATGGTGCATTTGCTTCCGAACAAGTATTCAATTCAACAAGAGCGTCTCTAATTGAATCATTCTGAAATATAACTTTATCCATACCTAAATAATTTTCTTTATACACTGATTACCATACTTATCGTTAGTTCCGATCACCAAGCTCTCAATATTTTCCAACTCTGTTGTATTAAAATCAAATGTATAATAATAAACTTTCTTAAATGCACCAAAATCAAAATTATCATGACGATACTCTCCTGATTTTGTTTTTATAGCCAAATAAGGCTGGGGACCAAACGGTTCACCATCGGTAAATGTCACAGTAAGGACATTGCCTTGAATTTGGGTATCAAAATTCAATTTTGTCCCCGTAGGGATTTTCAAAACTTCTTTAAATGCCGTTGTTGATTTTGCGAATTTAAAATCAACATCAGCATATTCCTTTGCCACAGATTGAAGCATCTCATAAAAGTCAGAAATTTCTGTTGACAACTCTCTGAAATCATGATTTGTAACACCTACATATACGTTATCGCCTGTCATACGAGCCTTTTCAAAACCTACTTTTAGCTCTTCCTTAGACAAATTACGGAATCGGGTCATCATATTCAAACAGCGAGCAATATATCTATTACAAGTTCCTTGTTGTCTCCAATCATATATGTCAGGATGGTATATTGACCAATCCTTTGGAGCACCTGCCCAATCTCCAAATCTACCATTTGCAATATAATCGTCATCATCTATCGACTGATTAGAAGCGTCAAACGGTATCCATTGTTCTAGAAACCAATTTGAATCAGGGCGTTCCGTGTGCATTCCAGCACGGTTAACCAAAGGGAACCATAATTTTTCGATTAAACGACGACTCAATATCTGATGCAAAACATCATAGCAGTTTTCATATGAAGTTGCACAAGTATTAGCTTTACCATCAAAAGGAACTGGATGAAAATGCCAATTTATCTCGTCCGTATCAACAGACTCTGTTTCATCCAAAATAGATTCATAATGCTCAAAGATATTCAAATATCCCATATCACGATGTCTTGGGTTTGTCGTAAATCCAACATGATCCATAACATGCCAATTAAAAACCCAGCCATTTCCAAAGCTATCCTTAAACTGACTTCTGAAGTCTGGCGACAAAATACGGTACAACATCTCATCCACTTCTGCCCAAGACTTTTTGTAACCTAGTAGATGTGGATTTGCTATGATTCGAATTTTATCAGTCAATTCTTTAGACAGGTCCCCAATCTCTCCATTTCTTAGCTTTTCCAAATTAGCTTGCGAAGGCTTTACCGAGAGCTTAATATTAAGAATATCTTCCAAACGCTTAAAAGTTTCTTTAATATCCTCAAACAAAGGACCTTCTGTATCTACATGATGAACAATATATACTATAGGTTTCATATTACTTTTTTTTTAAAATTGATTCGATTAACATAAAATCATAAATATCATCAATATCAATTGATGTTTCTTTAGACATTACATATTTTATTCGTTTATTGAAATTTCCTAAACCTTTATTTTTGAGAGCCTCAACATTGATAACATAGATGGCACCATTGAACTCATAAAATGTAGGTAGAGACTGACGACCACCTGCATGCTTATTATATACAAGATCAACGAAGCCCTCATCATTATCGTTACATAACACAGCAGGAGCATGTGATTTCGTTACAGAGACTACCATATCAATATCATTTCTGTATAAAGTAATAGCCTCCCTTACTTGTTCTACAGTACGCAAAGGTGAAGTTGGCTGCAATAGAAGAATCTTATTAAACTTCTTACCTTTATCTTCATAAAACTTGACAGCATGCAAAAGAACATCATTTGTTGACGCTGTATCAGAAGCAAGTTCTGCCGGGCGTACAAATGGCACATGTAAGCCATATTTTTCTACTACATCAATAATCTTTTGGTCATCAGTTGACACACAAATATTATCGTCTATTGTGATGGCTCGCGCAACATCTATTGAATATGATATTAGGGGCTTGCCACAAAGATTCTTAATATTTTTTCCCGGAAGTCCTTTACTGCCACCTCGAGCTGGTATAACTACTAAAATATCTTCCATATCTATAAGTCATAAAAAGTTTTCAAATTTAAACCTGCCAACTCAACATTTTTGAGTTCCTGATATATCAAGTTAGCTGTATCTGGTTTGGCATACGGATTTTCATAAGTCTTTGCTGCCTTTTGCATCTCTTCAGATAAACAAAGCTTAAGACCAGCTATTACCTCATCCTTTGAAGTACCACAATTAACAACACTCTTAGAGGCAAGTCTTCCTTTTTGTCTATCTCCAATATTTAAGGTTGGAATACCATATGAAGGAACTTCTATGATTCCACTGGAGGAGTTGCCAACTGCAGCCTTTACAAACTGAAGGGTTGAAAGATAACGCTTTAATCCCAATGATGTATAAGCCTTTGCACGATTAGAATGTTTCTCCACATAATTCTCTACAGCCAAAGCGATAGCATCCCTTCCTGTATCAGAGTTTGGCATAGTGAAGATTACTTTCAGATCTTTGAACCGATCTAAAGCATCCAAAAACTCACGAATGTCTTTAGCAGGATCACCACCAAGGGTAACAGGATGATAAGTAACAAGAATTGTTTGTGTATCTATCTTGAAATCCAAGGATGCTTCAAGTTCATCTTTCGTCATCAAAGGAACAGCCTTGATGTTTTCTACCCCTAAAGAACCTACATCAAAAACTCTAGATGGTTGTTCTCCCATCTGGATAACTCGATGGCGATATTCTTCACAAGAAGTAAAATGCAAAGATGACATCTTTGTCACTGAATGGCGGATGGCATCATCGAATGCGCCTTCAGTAACTTCTCCACCATGAATATGAGCAATAGGAATACGATGAATCAACGCTACCTGAGCAGCAACAAGAATCTCATATCTATCACCTAAGAGTACGAGAATATCAGGCTTAAGCTCTGACAAAGCATCATTCATGCCTTGCATCTCTTCTGCCATTGATGAAATAATTCCATGGGCATCATCAGATGGTTTATGCATATAGACCTTTTTATCTATAGTGAAACCATCTTTCTCTATCTCTTTATAGGTTTCTCCATATTCAGGCATCAGGTGCATATTGGTGGCAATGACTTGGAGCCGTAAATCATTATCTTCCTTGACTAATCTCATCAATCGACTCAACAAGCCATATTCAGCACGAGTGCCTGTTACAAAACAAATCTTTCTCATAATTGTATTTGCTCGTCAGGTTGATAATCTTTAATAGCCTTTGTACCTACAATTTCTTCCCAACGCATAGGTGTAATACCAGTGCCAGGACGCTTAACTGCCAAGTTATCATCGGATAATGTTTCACCTTTTTTTATAAAGGTACTTGCGACAATACTCTTGCGAGCTACAGCTATATTGGCACGTTCTGAATCAGAAACCTGTTTTATACCGGTTCCCAGAGCCTGCTCTATATTACGGATAGCTTGAACCATAGCCTTCAGTTCTTGTGGTTCCAAAGAGGCTTTATGGTCAGGACCAACCATATTTCTATCAAGAGTGAAATGCTTTTCGATGACCTGTGCGCCTAGAGCTACTGCAGCAATAGGTACTTCTATTCCTTGGGTATGGTCTGAATAACCTACTACTGTTCCAAAATCCTGTTTGATGGTAAGCATAGCCTTCAAATTGACATCCTTCATAGGTGTAGGATATTGGGTATTACAATGCAAGATTGTAATTTGCTCTTTTGTCAAACCATTCTTCAACAATACTTCCATCGCATTCCTGATATCTTCTTCATCGCACATTCCGGTGGACATGATGACCGGCTCATGAAGAAGAGCAATCTTCTTGATGAATGGATAGTTAGTAATTTCACCAGAAGGAATTTTCCAAAGTCCCAAACCTAGAGAATGCAAGAAATCAATACTTTCCAAATCAAAAGCAGTTGACCAGAAACGGATACCTTTCTGATGACAATAGGCAACAAGTTCTTGATGATCAGCATCAGACAGTTCTAATTTCTTGAGCATCTGATACTGAGAATCATCACCATCACCTATATTTTTCTTCTGGTATTCTGCTTTCTTGGCATCTTTTGATACAAGTTTATCAGCCTTGAAGGTTTGAAACTTGATAATATCAACTCCTGCATCAACAGCTGCATCTATAAGTTGCTTGGCTATATCCAAGGAACCATTATGATTGACACCAGCTTCTGCAATTATTAATGTATGGTTGCTCATGCTATTTTGCTTTAATTTTAAGGATTGCAGGATTTCCTGCATAAATTCCCTTCACACGTATAGACTTACGAACTACAGAACCAGCTCCCACGATAATATCAGAAGCGATTTCGATACAGTTGGCACAAACGGATTGAGATCCGATAAAACAATTCTCTCCAATCTTACATTCACCATTCACCATAGTTCCTGTCGAGATGTGGCATTGGTCACCTATTTGTGCATCATGTTCGATATTGCAGAAGGTGTTGATGATGCAGTTAGCTCCAATATGAGCACCGGCATTGACGAATGCCTGATGCATGACTACTGTACCTTCACCTATGGTAGAATACTTTGATACGTGAGCAGTAGATGCAATAACAGTTGCCAATTTGCCTCCTGCCTCTTTCACCTTATTATATAGTTTAATACGGATAGCAGGATTCTTGATAAATCCTACAGTAATGACAAATTCTGCTTTATCAACATACTGAGGAATGTCATCATCGGTTCCTATGACAGAGTATGCCAACACCTGCTTGCCGACATTCTCAGGAGTGTCGAGCACTCCCAAGATGTTGTAGCCAGCAGATTCGGCAGCCTCAATCACAGACTTGCAATGACCGCCACCGCCAACGAGAATTAGATTCTTTGTCATATCAATCTAATGAATGGTCTCCTAAAACAACCCTCAACCTCAATCCATAATGACTATTGATTTGGCGTTGTACATCCTCATTCACAACTTTGCCAATTTCTGATTCTACATTTCTTCTTTGTGCTTCATCAAAAACTAATGCACGTGTATACTCAGGATAATCATCTGATTTTCGATTGTTATTCTTTGCATTGAAAGGTCTCAAATTCTCAATGTCATCCCACTTTTCTTCAGGTATACCAAACTCTTGCATTTTTGCTTTAGGAAGAACATGATCTATCTCCCAATCATAGATATCGTCAGTACCTCTATGACTTTTTACCATAATAGCTCCTGCGGCATCTAATCTATACTCATCTGAATTCCATCCATCTAAGGTACGACCTTTGCGCCAAACCTTATCTACTATTTCGTCACTAAAATTACTCATAATATTTTTTCATTAAAGATCTTCAATTCTTACAGAACTAGGAATATTTACTACACGATCAGCAAACCAAATGGTATTGGCAAGGCCATCGTTCTCACAATTCTCAAACATTGGTAAGCGATTCATCAACTCCCAGATTGGGCGAGTCATTACACCATTATCATTGGTCTGGGTAAGGAAATCAATCTGTGCCTCCTTATCTTTCAAGATAACAGCATTGAGCCAATAGTTGGAAACTGTATTTGGAGAATCTACGAAGAACTCGATATCTGGTACATTCTTGAAGTACTCCTCATATTCAGCAGCAACCTTACGCTTGCTTGCTACATACTTGTCAATGTTCTCCAACTGAGCGCATCCCATAGCTGCATTGATATTTGGCATACGGTAGTTGTAACCAACATGGTCGTGACGGAACTCCCAACGATGTGGAATCTTCGCTTGTGTGGTGATATGCTTTGCGTATGCTCCCAACTCCTCATTATTGAAGAGCATCATACCACCACCACCAGTAGTGATAGTCTTGTTACCATTGAAGCTAATCGCACCAATCTTACCAAATGTACCAGTATGCTGTCCCTTGAATGTAGAACCAATACTCTCTGCTGCATCCTCTACAAGTTCGATATGCCACTCTTTACAGATAGCAGCAATCTCATCAATGCGGACAGGATGACCGAATGAGTGCATAGGAACACATGCCTTGACACGACGACCGGTATTCTTGTTATAGCAAGCCAAGCCATCCTCTTCGAAAGCGAAATCCTTGCTTTCTGGAAGTTCTCCCTTGCGAGCGTTCTTGCGAACCTCTGCATTCTTCTCAAGCCATGCCTTCAAAGAATCTGGAGAAAGACCCATGGTTGAACGATCCACATCGATGAATACGGCATGAGCTCCAATATAGCTCAATGCATTGCAGGTAGCAATGAAAGTAAGAGCCTGAGTCAACACTTCATCATCTTGCTTTACACCTACGAGTAACAAGCTCATGTGAAGGGCATTGGTACCACTTACACATACCACAGCCTTCTTGGCACCTGTGTATTTTGACATATCTTCCTCGAAGCGATCCACAAATTTACCAACGGATGAAACGAAGGTTGTGTCGATACACTCGTTGAGGTATTTCTTTTCATTACCTGCAAAAACAGGAACAGCCAGAGGAGTAAACTCCTGGTTACCATAAACTGACTTGATAAAGTCTATTGTTTTCTTAAAATCTGCCATTTTATTGAAAATTACATTTTTTGATCCAAGTTCTTACCTTTTTCCTCATGCTCAAAGTTAGGTATAAACTTCTTGATTGATGTCACGATTTCAGCCTTGGTGAAGTCTGGCTCTGCAAAGATACCCTCCAACTCATCAAAGAACTGGTTAATCTCTGGCATCGGACGACGGGTTGTCTCCTCAACTACACCGAGTGCAGAGAAACGAGTCATATTGATTTTCTCACCAGGAACATAGAATTCCTCGTAAGCTTTCTCACCAGTAGTATCACTCTTGAAGTAAACGACAGGATAATTATCACTCTCGTAATCCATATCTGCAGCATACTTCTTTGCCTCTGGATCATTCTTGCACTCCACCTTCTTGAAGCCTTCTGCCTTTACGAAGTCATCGCAGATAGATGAGAAGGTAAGCATCTGCTCTTCACCCAACTTAGGGAAGAACACCTCACCGCCATTTCCAAGGATACAAGCCAACATACAAATCTGGCCAGACTCCTCAGGAGATACAAAATAGCGCTTTACATCGGATGGCGCTGCCAATGGCTGCTTCTTCTGCAAACGATGAATCCATCCATCAGGTAAAGAACCATTGGAGAAAGCTACATTAGCAAAACGAGCTGTTGTTACCTTGAAGTGCTCATTATAAGCCATCACCAGGTCTTCCATAATACGCTTGCTGGCACCCATGATATTAACTGGGTTAGCAGCCTTATCTGTAGATACGCAGAAGAAATGCTTTGGTGGGTACACGCAAAGCAAATCCATCAGTTTCTTTGCCTTGATGTCATTATTCTCGATGAGTGCCTGAACACTATACTTATCTTTCTCTGAACGAACATGCTTATGGGCAGAGAAATTGGCTACAATGTCAAAACCCTTCTCCTCACGGAAAATACGTTCGAAGATTGGGTCTGCAAAGTTGAGGGTGTAGCAACGGAACTCATCTGGTACATAAAGTCCTTCTGTGCTTCGCACATCACGAACCAATTCTGCCAATCCGTTCTCATTCAAGTCAACAACGACTACGCTCTGTGGTTCAAAGCGAAGTACTGCCTTGATGAATGAAGAACCGATAGAACCGGCTCCACCAATTACACAAACTTTCTTGCCTTTGATTTCAGCAGAAAGCTTCTCCTTGTTTGCCTCGATATCCTGAGCAAACATACTTTTTTCACGATGGGTCACATATTGACCTATAAATTTACTGAGATTAAACATGATTTATATGTTTATTGTTTTATTTACTTTTTAAATTAAATATTGTATGAGGGAACGGCCGACACCCATCACATCTATGAACTGCTTTGGGTAATCGGGGGTTGACATTGGACAGAAGCGGCTGCCTACGCCGCCGCCATGATTATGATTTGTATGTCGTGCATAAATCTTGTTCTTTAATATTAAAGATTTCTAAAATCATCCCGTCCTTCTTTACCATTAAAGAAGGCTCCACCTCTCACCCCGACCCTCTCTCCTCAGGAGCGAGGGAGAAAACCGCCCTACTCGGTGCTCGGAACCGCTACGCTCTAAGGTTGGCGGACCATCAAAGGTCTTCGCCAGATTGTGCGGGATGGGACCGCCTTGATGCTGGGCTTTCTATACCTAACCTTAAGCCTTATTTACATGGAACAGCAAAAAGAAAAGACTAGTTATATATATTATTGTCTCCTCATTAACTTTGCTGCAAATTCCAAGAAATCAGCAACATTTTTGAAATCATCAAATTGTTGGCAATAAATACTTGCATAAGGTTCGGGAAACCTATTGCGTATATCAGCCTTTATCATGCTTGCCAAAGCTTCCTTGGTATAGGCTTTCAGAAATTCGTTATATTGTTGTTCACTATTCATTATTATCTGAAGTTTGAGGCATAAAATATTTTTCTAGAGTCTTTAATGTCATAACCATTTTGACAAAAATATCTTCCAATACTTGCTGCTCAGAAAATTCATCCAACTTAAAATACTCATAGAGTTTTGCTAAGTCTTTTCTCTTGTTACTTTTTCTATGAGCAACGGAATTAGAACGAAGAGACTGAACTTTTCTGAGGAAATCTACCATATCGGGACAATTCATACCTTTCGACAACAAAAAAGCCTGAAATTTATCTATTCCTGCTTTCAACTCTGTTGATGATGAGAAGTTCTTCTGCTTTAAATAGGATTCTACATCTGGATTTGAATCATCAATCTCTGATTGTATGCACTTTTGATTGAAAGAATCAATTACCAATTTTGTCATCGATAGAATTTGCTCATCAAAATCAGAATGATTGTTCTCTGTTGTTAAGCAATGCAATGTTTTATAACGATGCTCGTCTTCTTCTACCAAAGGAAGAAATAACGGCCAACCAAATTGGTTTTCCCATTTCTCATTGAACTGCTTAAAACAATTCTTAAAATATAAGTCTGGGAACATGGGATTACAAATGTTTCCTTCTTTCCAACGAGTATAAGCTGTTTTACTAACCCCCATATTCTTTTCAGGAGAAACATTATAGCCTTTCCAATACAGTTGTTCTGAATATTCCAAATTGCCCAAATATACCAATGGTACTATAACATAACTACGATGGTCATTATCTATATACAGTGACCAAGAGCCCTCGCATCCTACAGAACCATCACTAACTGTATATTTGTTTGGATTAGAATAGTATTTATCAAGTACCTCTTTCTTGAAAAATATCGGCGTCATCTCTAGAGGATTATCACCATTAGCTACAAAATAATTAGAAAGAGTATCTTTCTTACATGAATGTAACTTAGGCTCTCCTTCATCATCATAACCATAGATAAACTCAGCATACTGCTTATCATCTTGATTAAAAGATTCCAAATTGTAATCTTTCTCCCGATAACGCAATACACATTTACCCACTATCCAACCACCAGACTTATTTCCATCAGCATGGCAATTGACTAAGGACGAATAATTATAGATATAATCAGCATCTTTCACAATGTGATTCATAACAGGAGTTAAACCTAACTCCATGAAGGATTGTTGAGAATAACGCATTTCATCAAAGAATAACAACAAGTTCATCTTGCGCAAGGCTAAGTACTTACGTAATACTGTTAATTTGATTCTTATGTTTATTCCATTTATCTCTGCAACTTTTTCCCAGTCTCCATTTTCATTATCAACTACAAAATGACGTTCTGTTGGAGATACATACCGTTCATGCATATTCAACAAAACCCTAAAGTCTTGCGAAAGTTCTACATAGTTGTCTATATCATAATTTGCAGAACGATATAATACAAATGGTTCCAAGACATCAATACCTTCATGACAGAAAGACCATTTACCATTACTCCAGATTTCACTTACTCCATTGCTTCCTCTTATTAAATCCCATTCATATCGAGACAACACATCTGATAATTTCTCATCAGAAACGAGAGCACTATGTAAACACTCGGCACTCACAGTAATCCATCCACTTTCAATAAACTTTTTGTCCATTGAAGCAAGAAAGTCTGTAAATAATATTCTTTCAGATTCCTTCATATCTACAAATCAATTACATTCATTTTTTGAGTTGAGCTCAAAAATAATGTGCGGAATGGGACCGCCTTATTAGTTTCACACTAGCTTTTTTTATCTTTAATAAATGTCCTCCAACGATTCAGTAAGGCATGACCTTTATCCAATTCCCCTTTAGAGAAAAAAGCACTGAGATGATATCTAGTATCATCATTTTCATCATCAGTAAGATAATATTCAAAATCACCAATAGAGAAATGAGCATCTCGCAAATCTTCTTTAGAAACTCCTTGTTCACGTAAAAAAACATAGTACTCATAACTCATTGGTAACAAATCTTTTCGAATATTATTAAGAAGACAATATTGCTCCATCATTTTTTTCATTTTCGGATGAAAGAATCCATTATAATAGAGCATAATTAATTCATATCTTGATAGAGTTGCTCTCACAAATGTTGCATATTTATATTGCTTATCTGCACCCAACCATTCATTTTCTGAGATAAATCTTAATATAGTATAAAGATGACGGAAATAGTGATCAAACATCGTCGTAGTCATATAATCATCAAATCGTTCCTTTCCTCTTCTCTTGATAACATTAGAGAGCCCTGAAACCATCGTAGTACCATCTAAAAAAGAATTCTCTATTGCATGGTTACACATAATAAAAACATAATAGAATAAGTTTCTACCTCTATATTCATCCTGAATAGGTATCTCTTTTTTCGAGTATACTCCATCAGCGGAATTTTCATCCACCCATTTAGAATGTGAATCTCCTGCATAGAGATCATTCACAATACTCTGCTGAACCTCAAGCATTTTAAAGAAGGTATTCTCGAAACGTTCGATTCTCATCGTCTTATTTTGTTTATCAAACTCGATGGTTTGATTTTGCATCTCCTGATTAGTTTGTTCAATAGCTTCACGCTGATATTTCAAATCAAGATGCTGCTGACGAATTGTAATGATAAGACCGGCAAAGGCTAATCCTGAGAAGAGAGCATTCACTACTCCAAACAAATCGCCAAACTGTCCTCTTTGCTCCCAATCTCCTATTAACTTAATGACGACAAAAGCAGAAAGCATCATGACAAAAAGAACAAAACCTATTGCCCACATCAATTGACAAAGCCACTTATCGTCATTATTAGAGTTTTCCATATCACAATAATAATAAAGTTCTAAAGGAACGTGTTAACTAATACCCATAGGGGGTACTGAGCATTTACTTCAAGAGGAATGCTGAGTGGTATCCAAATAAGTTATTTACCATATTTATATTGCACATAAGTTTTTTTCATTCTTTTTTTATTTTTCTTATACCTTTCTGATGTGTCGCAAACTACCATATGTTTATTATGATTATCAGATATCCCCTTATTTAATCTAATAGCAATTAATTTTTCAAAACATTCAACAACATCATTCAGTTCATTTTCATAATCTACAGCAAGCCGCATATTATGTACTAACACATTCCTTATCTTATACACGTGACTTCCAATATTTTTACCACTAAACTCAACACCAATTTTACCTAAGAAATTATCAACATTATTATTGAAATCTATTGCAACAGAATTAGATGGTGAAATGGCATTAAATACCAGCCCTATTTTTGTAATTTCTTCAGAATCTTTTTCTAGCTTTATTCTCAAATCATTTTTGTTGATATTTTTGTTATTAAAATCCTTAATATGGACAAATAGACTTTCTTCAAAAGCTATTTCCATAAAATATTCAACTACTTGATAAAGATAAATATATCTGCTAAATGGATTAACATATGAATATGGCAACCATTTCTCATACAGATTTCGAATCAATTTTATCAGGTCATCAGAATATTCAATTTTGCTTAAATTTATCTTTTTTTTCTTATCATCTTTTATTAGATTATCTTCATAACTGGATTTATAAAACAAAGATTCATTTCTAGCATCAGACAATTTGTTTACGTGATAAAATCCTTCATCATAGAAACCAGGAAGAAATTTGTATATGTCGTCTTTGCTAATTTGCGAGATTCTGTAAACGAAAACATGGCATGCTGGTATATCTATATCTGAAAGTGAGCATTCATTATCTTGATATTCTAAAAGCTCAGGCTCCTCTTCAACTATATGAGCTAAAAGGGAAGAAATTCCTATTGAAGCAAATTTATTTAACCATGATTTATGCTGGTCAATAAAATCCTTGTCTTTCTCTTGAAGATAAGGAAGTGTAATAAGCCAACCAATGGTATATCCTCCCTTTATACAAACTTCTAAGTTATCATCTTCTGCCGTATAATATGGAGAATAAAAAAATGCTAATCCATATTCAGATGAATCAAGTTCATTATCAGGAAAAGAAGAATTCCATGTAACCCTTCTAACATCATCAATTAAATACTCCCACTCCTTCATTTCTGAATGATATTACATTAATAATCGCGATTATAATCTTGTTTTGCTTTATCCAAAGCAAGTATCGGTTGCAAAAACTCCTGCCTTTCTTTATCAAACAAAGCCTTAAAGAAATAATAAAAGAAACATCTCTGACTATTTCCTATTTTCTTTGAAGTTCTTTTGATCTCATCCAGGAATAATAAGATTTCAGAAACAGCATCTACCATATCTTTAGAAGATATTTTTTGAATCTGATTTTCAATCTCCTTTAAAGAAGTATAAGTATTATATCCCATCAGTTTTGAAATAGAAGCACCAAAGCCCGTCATAGGCTGAGATTTATCAAAAATAGAATGTGCATCCTTTCCAAAAGGACTCTCTATATTATTTAAAGATTCTATTGATTCTGTTCCTTCTTTTTCAATACAGTTATCAACAAAACTGGTAAACGCTGTATATAATCTAATAAGTGAATCAAACAAATCCTGACTTACACTTAATTTAGAAATATTTTCAAAAGACTTAATTGTATCTAAAAGTTTGTCTCGATTTATCTGCAAATAATCACCTTCCATATAAGAAGTAAAACAATCTATTGCATCACTAAACTTATATTCCCCTATAAATTTTCCTTTAGAATTATCTGTATCTTTTATTAATTTATATCCATCAGTATTCTCATTCATCAATGAAGAATATATGATTTCCACTTGATGACGTAGTTTCATAGGAGTTTGACCTGTGTTTAAAGTAAGCATTCTATAAAGAACACCTTCACGATTTAAGCCCAAATAAATCTCAACTCGTATAGGGTTGTTTAATGATGACTCTACTTGAGTATCCGACTTAGCTTGTTCAACAATATCTTGTATTGTAAATGTTCTTTGTAATCCATCAAGAATCATCAATTTATTTTTATTATTACTAACCAGTTCCTTCAGAAGTTCATTGTTATTCAATTCTTCATTTTTTTGGAAAGAGCAACTTAATGAAAGAACTATCGGCGGAATAATACAACCACTTATTAAGTCTTGTTTAAGCAACGAATAAATTGACTTTGAAGACTTCACTTTATTCCTCTGGAATTCATTATTTCTTATACACTCCTGAACCAATGAGTAGTATTCATTCATTGGCATCTCAACAAGGAAATTATATGAATTAATTTTCTTGTCCAATATGGGATTTGATAAAATTTTCATTTTCCGTTTTGTTTTTTATATCGTAAACCACCAATACTGCGTCCCCTCTATTTATCAGCAAAGTAGCCGTACCAGTTTTTTGAATAAAGTTTTGATTTTTTATATTGTAAGCATTTCTCTATGCAAGCTAAAGGTACTTTTGCTCTTGTATCACCAGTTTGTTCAATACCGGCAAGAGCTTTTCTATCTTGCGGCACTTCACCTTATTATAATAGAAGTCTATATCATCGAGGAGGTCGTAAGCCTGGTCTTCGGGCATATCACCACCATAGCCGCCAGCGACGATTGTTATGGCGGCTAGCTTGCGAGCATCTAAGTGGATATGGAAATCATACATGCTTCGAA
>OJQI01000145.1_pt1 | contig 45033 bp, 56 predicted proteins | sample 1598711 | NCBI WGS metagenome assembly OJQI01 (sample SAMN03922505, study PRJEB24848) | human gut metagenome | isolation source: stool sample | host: Homo sapiens | place: Germany | collected 2011-11 | reverse complement strand
CGTTGACCTCCGTAACCGGATAGCCCAACGCCTCCAACCGGGTACGGGCGTAATCGACCCGCCCCGGCTGCAATTCTTGTTGTCGCTCTCTGTTACGGCTCATTGTTCGCCCTCCGTAATTACTTTGCAATACTTATAATATAAGTCGTGTCGGCTCTCAACTCGGCACATCAACCCAATATCGTTGCCATCTAATAATAGGCTCAACACATCGCCGGGATTGTGCCGGGTATAAAGCAAAAATAACCCGCCGTTTGCATTTTGGATTATCTTATACATTTCTTGACTTAATCGGTAACGCTTTGTTTTATTCATCGCTCTAAATGATTATGCCGGGGGATTGCGCCCCCGGCTTGGTTATTACTGCAAATACGCAATTGCGTTTAATCTCTCTTTTTCCTTTTTCGCATATTCAACATTTCGGGCAATCCATTGTTCGGCGGGGTTCTCGGCAATCCATTGTTTACGATAATCCGGTGTGAAATAAGCAACCATTTTTTTGTATGCCTTTTCCGGGTTCGCCAATATTTCCGCTGTATGGCTTAACCGTTTGCCGTGGTCGCCTTTGCCGATTAAATCCAAACGCCCAAAATAAAACGACCCGTCGGCGGTACACGCAACATATTCACGGGCGGACGTTCTTTTTGAAACAATCGCTTTACTATCGACGTCAATAACTTGGTACTCGTATTTCTTTCCCTTTACTTTCTTAACTAAAATGTACTTTGCCATGATTGAAAATTTATATTGTTCCGGGGAAAACGCCCCGTCGTTGTTTACTGATAATAGAAAGTGATTTTAACGCCTCGGCGCAATTTGCAAACCTCTTTGTCGCCGTAACAATTGAAAGCACGTTTTAACAAGCGATTGACTAACTTAATGTCGCCGACAATCTTTATTAAACCGGACGCGCCAACCAATACATTAACCTTTTTGCCGTTTACAATTCCGTTTACCTTGATTTTGAAATTGCGGTTAATCTCTTTTGTTGTGTAATCTAATCCGTTATAAATGCTTTGAGTATTCATATTGTTTCGCTCTCTATTTTCCGGGAAAACGCCCGGTCGTTCTTGTTTGATGATGCAAATATACAACCTTTATTTTAATTACCAAAGGTTTTATCTTTTGTTTTTGGCTTAAACTGCAAAAAGTTTTGTTTTTGGTTCCAAAGAAGTTATTTTCTTGGAATTTTCGATTTAAGCGACTTTTGCAAGTGGGACGGAAATTATCCACTTTGAAATAAAACGCCCGGAAACGGGCTAAAAATGCGTCAATAGAAAAAGGGGTTGCAACGCCTTGTTACAACCCCCGGTTTATTACTTTTCTATGGTTACGAACTCAACCCCCAATATTCGGGTAGATGGGTTCTTGCTTACAACGTCAATTTCCCGGTTCTTTATCTTCTTTGTTTTCCAAAGGAACCCCCAAAAGCGTTTATATTGCACCGTTTCCGCTATTAACAGACTATCCCGGTTTATATGCGTCCCGGTAAATACCCCGGCGGGCGTTGTACATCCGTGCAACTCAAACCACGGTTCCACAATGTCAATACAACGTAATACGGTCGTAACCGTGTCGCCGGGCAAATATACAATACTATCCCGGACGTTCGCCCGTAATTCGTTTATCGTTTCCATTTGTGCAGTCGTAACCCTTTGCAAATCCCGGTTCTTTGTCTGCAACGATTTGATTAACGCCGCATCGTCCGCCCGGTATTTTTTGTATTCGGATAATTTCAACTCCAAATTCCCAATCTTTGCGGCGTTCAAACTATCCTTTGTTTGATACGTGCGGACGTCCTGCAACAACGTTTCGGTATTGCTCCGGTATTTGTCCCGTTCGACGGTCAAATTATTAATGCGCTTTTGTTGGAACCAAAAGGCGGCGGCAACCGCCATAATGATTGCCGCCAATATTATATACTTTTTCATGCGTTTGCCGTGTAAATGATTAACGAACTATTCGGCGTTTTGCTCAATGTTAAAACGTAATGTCCGCCCGCCATTTCAACCGTACTATTTATTTCGTCCTCGTTAATCTCCAATTGTGCAAAGGAAATTACGACGCCCGAAATATATACTTTTGGTATGTTGTGCAACGGGTCGGCGTTTACGGCGTCAATAAATGCGTCTATTTCCGCCTGTGGGTTCGTTACGTTTTTCGTATTTTCTTGGTTGTCCTCAACCGTAACCGTAAAAACGTCCTCGCAATCTGCAATAATAGCGGATAACAACGGGGCAATACTAATTCCCGCTTGGTTCCCTTGATTGGCAACCAATTGTTCCAAATACTCCTTTTTGCCTTTCTTTGTCATAATGGTACAAAATTAAATGTTACTATATTCAATTGCCGCATTAAAACACGGGCATTCTTTAATATACTCCCACGGCTCAATAATGCCGTCGCCGTTCAAATCCGGGGAATAATCCCGGTGTCCCTTAATCTTTGCGTCCGGGAACATAACAACTAATCGGGATAATAACCATATTAACGCCTCCTTTTGTTCCGGGGTGCGTGTGTCGGCGGCTTTGCCGTTGGCATCCAATCCGCCAACGTAACAAATACCAATAGAACGGGAATTTTGCCCGGAAACGTGCGCCCCAATCTCGGAAAGATAACGCCCGGTTTCAATCGTCCCGTCCGGCAATACAACAAAATGATAACCGCAAATTCGCCCGCTTTGGGGTTGTTTCTTAAATCCCCGTTCTTTGTGCCAACCGTCGATAACATCAACGTTGACTTTTGCGCCGGGCTTGGTTGCGGTGCAATGTACAATCAAATCCGTAATCGTCCGGGTTGTTTTTTGCCCCTCCAAATACTTTAAAATCTCTGTTTGGTTCATTGTTCGCCCTCCTTTTCTTTATCGTTAATAATATCGCTATCGTGTTCCCGTTGGTATCTCTCAATTATCGGTTGCCAATATCCCGGCAATACCCGTGTAAACTCCAACCGGATAACGTGGTAAATAATACGCAACGCAACCTTTGTGGGATATGCTTTAATAAGGTTGCGGAATGCGTTTTGCAAATACACATACATAAAAACATAAGTAAGCGATTTAATTACTACTTTGGCGGCTTCATTATCGCCACATTGCAGCATTACCGAATAAATAACGTATATAATAGTAACGTACAAAAGCAATTCCGCCAAAGCGTTTTTAAACTTACTGAAACGAAAGTTTTTGCAATGTCTTACGCTTACCCCATCCGCCCGCATACCCGCCCAAATATTGAAAGCAAACATTATAATCAATGCGTACATAAATCCAGCCGTTGGGGTTAAATAGGCTAAAACCGGGCTTAACGACGTAGCGAATATCATACGCCATTGTTCCCAATTTACTATTCTTTCCATTACTTGTAAATTGTTTCAAATGTAATATTCACATTATTAGCTGTATATCCCAATCTTAAAAGTATATTGTTTATTCTTGTACCAATTAGACTTGAATTTACATTCCCCAATAATTTGTTTTTATTTCTATACGAAAAGAAATTATTATATCCGCATATTATTGAATCATCTTTTGGATATAATTCTAAATATTGGCACCTAAAACCAATATTTTCTTTTTGTCCGCTAATACTGTATATTTTACCAATTGTTTTTAATTGATTTGTATTTAAATCCCACAATCTTAAAGGCATCCATTCCCAACCTCCGCCATCAACTCGTTCTAACAACATTAATACGTTTAATTTTTTAACATAAGATAAACCGTATGTTGCCAAAAGCATACCTGTTTCCGGCTGCAATAGTTGTGTTAATTCTTCTGCATCACCTACATTTATAACGCCGTTTTCATTTCTTTGCGCTTTGAACAAAAAATGCAAACTATTCGTTGGGGAATCAGTTGCCCAATATACATAATCTTCTGTAAAGACAAAGTTTAACAGTCTGCAATATTTTTCAGACGGTCCAAAAACAAATTCCCATGTTTCCCCCTCGTCTTTGCTTATCCATATATTAGAACCTTGATTTTCATCGCCCGTACACGCATATACGAATCCGGTAAATTGGTCGAATTGTATTGTATGAATATGTTTAATAGAATTTGGTATTAATGTAGTATAATCAACATCAAATTCCTTAACTATTTTCCAATTTTCCTTTTTGTTATATGGGTATTCAACTTTCCATATTCTTGCCTTTTCTGCTGTTGCTCTCGTATATTCACCTAATATCAAACAATTGTATGGATAAATAGCATTAAATCCAACATTTTGCAGCCATCCTCCCGGTTTTATACTATCTCCAAAATCAACAATTAAAGGTTTATAATTATTGTTTTTTTCATATATAATTGGAGGCAATTGCCAATCATCGCTTGTTGTACCTGCCGGAACTGCTTCCGACTTGTATATAAACATAACATCACCATTTGGCAAAACTGCACATGAATAATCGGACACATTTTTATTTTGCAATGTTTTATCGAATTTAAATGCAAATTTAATTCCATCTCCGTATTTATTTCTCGCAAAATAAAAATTCTCTTCATTGCTACTAAATAGATAGTTTTTACTTATAGGGTAAGAACCATCATTGTAATTTATTTCTTGCGCTGCCCACAATTCCAACGACGGTAATACATTATATGAAAATGCTTCGTTAACCTTATAAAAAACCTTTTTTAAAAAGAAATTGTAATCTTCATATTCAGCATGATTTGGTTTCATTGTGCAAACTCTAAATGATACGGCATTTGTTGGCGCAAATCGTTCATCAATAATATTTTCAGTTTGTCCGGTATCACTTCTGTAAGATTGTATCTCATTATTGTCCTTATCATAGAAAGCCAAATATTTACCGCCTTTTATTCTAATTGACAATGAAACATTTTCAGAATATGGATTTATTAGAATATGGTCTGATACAATATATGTATTTACAATATAATCAATTGTACCATCTTTCCAATTATCATTGTATATATCAACAAAACCATTTTTTATACTATTATTATTATTAATGCAATTTGCAATACTTGGTATTTTTATATAGTATTCATATTCTTCATAATCCGGATGCCTATCTGACATTGTAATAAGTCTAAAAAATGATGCTTCCTTTGGTGCAATCAATGTTTTTACGACATTGCCAAAGTCTTGACTTAGAAAACCGGACTTTATAATACTAATTTGCTGTTTGTTTTTATCATACCATGCGCCAATACTATCTCCTTTCACTCTAAGACTTACAAGTATTGGAAAATCATGTAATACGCTTATATATGGTGTTACAACGTAATTTACAGTTGAACCGTTTGTTGTTCCTTGCTCCATACAACTAAACGGAACATCATACAAATTGCTATTCACATACAATTCCAAATCTTTATTTATACAATAATTAGAATATATATTAATATAATAATTATATTGCTCAAATTCACTATTCAATTCATTCATTGTTTGGAATTGTACAAACTCCGCATTACTTGGCGGTATTATATTGATATATTCTGCTGTTTGGCTTGTTACTCCCGGTGCTGCAATCCCACTAATAAAGTTCTTTTCTTTTGTGTAGAACTTTATAAAATAATCACCTTTTATACGCAAACAAAAATCAATTCTTGTATTATTATCTACCGGAATTAAATCTGTATGATAATACGTGTTATTGCCTGCAATAGAACCAACTAATAAGTTTTCATACAATACGCTTGTTATAACATTTTTTGATAATGAACTAAATATTCTTTTGTTTACTTTTTCGTCGCTATATTCCCATTTGCTCCACGTATCAAAAGGTATTTCTTGCTTTAAATTTGAATCACTTATGTTGAATATTCTAAATGCGTGTTCTACATTTTTATAACCTCCTGAAATTCCACCGTTGTTTATACAAAAAATTCCACTATATTCTTGTATTATGGATTTTCTATTACATCCTCCATAATAAACCCTTAAAATTCCCCAAAATCTAAATGAACCACCACTAATATAATACATTCCGATATCTTTTACATTGTCTAATGTTGAAAAATCCGATAATGTACTAATTAAAAGAACTCTACTTCCTAAAAATATAGTAGGAATCCATCTTCCTAAATCTGTATATTCCCCACCTTGAAAAGTCCAACTATCCAATGTTGTATTTGAATTATTCATAAAAATACATTTCAATCCTTGTACTCTAAGATTTTGTGGAACCTTTTCAATTGCTGTTTGCAAAGTGTATTTATTTGTTCCGTCGATACCATCATTGGGGAAATTAAATGATACATTGTAAAATATATCTCTATTAGCTGCATCCAATAACGCTATTCCCGTAACACTCTTTGCCCAACTCCCATTTTTATTTGTAAGAATTGCGACTTCATCAGTAACTGTTATACCATCAAAGTTAACATATTGACCGTTTTCAGTGGCGATGTAAAAAACGTTTTGGTCGGGCGCCCCCGGCGCGGTGTCCGGCGTGGCAATTCCGGCAAATGTCGCATTAGCCCCGACTTGACTAATTAACGTTGTCAACGTGTTTTGTAACACTTGACCCGTAATTTCTTGATTGCCGTTCGTCTTGATAACGGACACAACGGCGGCTTTCAATCCTTCGTAATTTCCCATACTGATAAAAATTTAAATCACATCATTGTTATTAAAATCATTATTAAAGTCTTTGTTGTAATCACCACCAATTGTTGAAATAACGCCCCGCCCGATTTTCTTAACGACCGTTGCGCATTCAAATTCACATTCAACCGACGCTAAATTGCCCTGTGTTTGCCATTTAGGGGTAATCAAAAACGTATCACAATCGTATTTCCTGCCTTGACTGTAAACCGTTACAAAATCACTCATTCGGATTAACCGCATAACGTCGCAAAGGTATTCGGGAGCTAAAAAGATAAACCGGAACGTCTTTTCCGATATTTGTTTTTCCGGGAAAAAATACCCGTCCCGCTCTTCGCCCTCTTCCTCAAACTTGTATTCCGGCTTTCCTAACTCGGCACACACGTAAACCCGGTTTTTAAATTGCGCAACGTCGTACACTATTTGCCCGCCGTCAACCTCCATGTTTTCGGCGTCGCTCCATTCAATGCACAAATAACCGTCCATTCCATTAACCCATGTAAATACATCTGAATAATAAGTTTGAACGCCGTCATTTATCGCAATCATATATCGCCCCTCGGTTGCCACATTTAAAGCCATCAATAAATTACCGGGGTACAATATAATATCATAACCGTATGATTGATAACGAACAATTTGCAATCCGGTTTCTTTCATCGGTTGGGTTATGTCTGCAATTCTTTTTGTCATTTTGTAATTGTACAACCGAACCCATGCAATTTGGTTGCTCCGGGTTGGACGGATAATTTGAAACGGCAATAACTTATTGATAGGCGTAAACAACGGGTAAACGTCGCCATACGCATAAGATTTTTTATAATCTTGGTATTGCACGCCCTCGTAAAACGGCAATACAGACAAATTGTTATTCGGTGTCATACTTCAAAGTTGTTTTAATTGAACGACTACACAAATTTACGCTTAATTTATCAATTTGACCGTTACCGATATACGTTTTTATTAGTTGCATCGGGTTTGGGTCATCATTTGCCGGAAAACTAAACGTTTGTTTCTTCTTTCTCTCAATACCGTATGCGTAAACCTCGGAACCGTTTATTGATACACGACGGGCGGGTAAATCATACATCCAATAGGGCGATTGCAGATTGATAAACGCTAAATATCCGTTTTGCAAATAGTATTCAACTCCGTTGACGGTTTGTTTGGTAAACGGTAATATCCATTGCGACCCGGACGTTGGTGGAACGGCGGCAAATAAGGCGAACCCGTCGGAACTCATATTGCCGGGGTTTAACAACATCATATCAATATCGGACGTAAAGTTTGATATATTAATTTCCTCAATTTTTCCCGGCGTTACATACTTGCTAATTACTTGTATCGGCAATCCCTCAAAAGCCGCCGTAACGTCGTCCATCCATTCAAATTGGTAACGTTCGGGCAAATCGACCTTATCAAACGAATATTCCGATGTGTTGAACGCCCACGGTTTCCCGTTGCGCAAATTCAATTCCTTTGTCAAATCGTGGCTTAACGCAACCCCGCCGGAATAGGAACCGCCATTGCGAAAATATTGGATATGCTCAATTTTAAATTTGCCGTCCTCAATAAACCAATAGCATTTGAAACAATCCCGTAACATATTGGTAAATTGTTGTAAGGTCGTCGGGGCTTTTTGTGCGGGTTGCTGATATTCGCCGTTTATAATGTTCGTTTTCTGCGATACAAGCAACCGGAATTTTAACCCGGATATTGGATTATTTCCACCGTACAAAAATTGGCTATATTCCGCCGTTGCTGCGTGGGTTATATCCGGGGCAATCTGTTTAAGCAAAACAGATATACAAGACGCAACCGGGAACGCATCCCGTAACGTGTACGCCTTTCGTGCTTTTTCCTCTAATATCCAATCCATCAAATAAAACCCAAACCATAACGACGCATAACGCCACGTTGACCGGGCGATTGGATAAAACGGTTGTCCGTAAATCGAATAAGGGGGCGCAAAATATTTCCCGCTGTCCGCTAATCCCCACTCGGTCGGGGTATCTGAAAAGTTGTTTGAAATAAACGCCACGTCGATTGCGTAACCAATCGCACGCCTATAATTACGGTTATTATCAACTATGTCATCGGCGGGCAATGGATATGTATTAAGGTCATCGATTTTCTCCACATCGCACAAATACCGGGCATATATATTATAACTTTTCATATCTGCGTGCATTGTCCCGGTTGCCCCTGAACCCTCAACGGCGGTTAAATCAAACTCCAATGTATCAAACGGGGATGTTGTGACTTTTGAATAACGAAACATTGCCACGTCGTCCGATTGTCGGCGTATCTCAACTAATGCAAGACCAAAAGGCAAACCGCCGCTTACCCGTTGTTGTGTAATGTAGATATAATAATTAACATTTAACTCCGGGTGTAATTTCCCCTCGAATGTGTCCACACTTGCATCCGTCGTCATTCGTCCGGTATATAATCCCCCTATTACCGCCGGGGAACCGTCCGGCGTAATCTGTATTTCTTTCAATATATTACATAAAGCGAAATGATACGTTTGTATCAATGCGTTTTGGTCGGTCGTGGCGTTTGCGTCCTGTTCCCAATTCGTACCGCCTAAAAAACAAGAAACGATACTATCGCCTGGCACGTATATTTGAATTAATGGACGCTTGTTTATCGTTATCCGTTGGATTGTTGGGGCTAATGTTATTAAATTGTATTCCTTTTCCAATCCCGCCAAAACTTCGTTATAATCGTCTATTACATCGGGTTGTACGGTAACTTTTTTATCATAATCGACAAATGTACAATCTGTTTTCATAAACTTACCGGAAAAATAGGGAACCCATGTTTTACCGCCGTCGTTGCTTTTATCTATCCCGTACAAAAACTCATAATCAAACGGACGGGTATTTATAAAATCGTAATCATCCCGAATAAATGATATTTTCCCGGATAATTTGGCACGATAAAACCGTTGGTTCGTTTCTAATTCGTACTCCTTTGCCAAATCGTCCTTATATATCGGGTTGGCTTTACGTCCGTAAACCAAATTTTGCGCCGTTGCCGTTCCTAACCGGGCAAATACCGTTCCGGCGTTATATCTTGTTTTATAAACGACAAATCGCAAATAATACGCATTACTTGGAATATCAACCGAACCCGTCGTTACTCCAATAAAACTACTTATAATTTTTTTATTGCTATCATAAAATGCCCCACGGTCAACCCCTGTATTAATTAACAAAACACGGGGGTAAACATTACTAACAGAAACATAGGTACTATAATAGCGATTTTGTACTGCGTCCCCGGACGTAATCAAAGCCCCCGTATTAGCGTTTATAATTCCGGTTTTAAAAAACACATCGGAAAATGAATGTCTATAAATTGGGTTCATATCATTTTTTAATTTTACGTGTCAAATTCTTGTAAACCTCAATAACATTACCGTTGCCATCGACGTAACGACGGCGGCGGTTTTGTTCTTTAATCTCCCTTACATCGTTTTTCAAATCTCGCAAATCCGGGGCGTTGTTTTGTTGAACCGTTACATTAACGCCGTCGGTATTGTAGGCATTAAGGTACTTTTGGGCGAACGTTCCCCGGTTCAAACTATTAATTACGTCCGGGATTATTCGGCGGAACCTCCGGGAATTACGTTTATTAATAACGGCGAAAAATTCCCCGCCCTCGGCACGCCTCCGGGTTCCATCCGGTTTGGTTCCTAAATCCACGTCGTCCCCGGATTGGTGGGAACCGCCCGCCAACAATTCAACCGTACCATCGCCGTAACTTTCCGAACCCCCGGCGTTGGCTGATTTGGATAATTGGGCGGCTTTGATTTTGGCGGCGGCAAAGGAACCCCACATTATAGCAATTGCCGGGATTGCAAACGGGAACCCCAATTGCGACCAAATCAAAGCGGACGCCGTTACAAGGTTTCCAATTTGTTGTATCGTTTGTATTGCCGCCTGTGCTTTCTGTGCCTTTTGTTGCTCCTTTAGGGCTTTTTCTTGGTTCTTTTTCGCAACATCCAATTCCTTTTGAGCCATTGCAACGTTATTGGCGTAACCGTTCGCCCGTGCCTCTAATTCCGCATCTAATCGGCGTTGGCTTGCGTCAACCTCTTTGTCGGCGGCGGAAACGGCGGCGTCGGCGGCTTGTACCTTTGCATCCAAAAAACCGTTTAATTGCTCAATGGCAAAGGAAACGGATGTACTTATTGCCTCCTTTTGGTCGTCGTCCAAATTCAGCCCGAACAATCCGTATATGTCGTTACCCCGTTCGTCGCCTTTGCTTTTCTCAATTTCTTGGTCGATTTTCGCAATGGTATTTTCGATTGTCTTAACCTCGGCATCCGTCATTTTAACCCCGGCGGCTTTGTTCAACTCTAAAATCTTTTGCAACCGTGCCTTTTCTTGCGCTAACCGGAACCGGGTTTTGCGTTCCTCGGAATTGCGGATTAAATCAAACTCGGACGCCTCCAACGCTTGTGTTTGGTCGAATAGCATTAACGCCCGTTGTTGGTTTAACTCGGTCGTTTGCTTCAATACCTCGGCATCATATTTGGCGTTAATATCCGCCTCGGATTGGCGCACGTCCTCGGCTAATTGCCTATTTTGTGCCAATTCGATTGCCCGTTGTTGCTGTAACAACTGAATACGCAAATTTATTTCCTCCTGCGAACCCTCACGGGCGGCGTCTAATTGTAATTGCGTCCGGTCGGCGGCGGCTTGCATTTGGTCTATTGTAATTTGGTCGTTCAATTCGCCCAAACTCTTTGCGTATTGTTGTTGCAAAAGTAATTGTTGGTTAAGCAATTCGGCAACTTGCGTTTCAGTTAATCCCCGCTCGGTTTCTAACCGGGTGTTAATGTCCTGTATTTGCCTTTCATACTCAACCCGCAATTGTTCCCGTTGCTTTTCCGCCCCCTCTGCCATCAATGCAATTTGGGCGTCCTGCGTTGCCCGTTGTGCGGACAATTCCGCCGCCCGTTGTTGGTTGGCAATATCTACCATATCAACCGCCAATTGTTCCCGTAATAAAACAATTTGGTCGTTTAACGCTTTGCGTGCCTTAACCGTTAAATTGGTTTCCGTCCTCAACTGCAATTGTATGTCGGCAATCGCACGGGCGTTGGCGGCTTGGCGTTGCGCCCGTTGTTGGTCGAATGAATTTTTAATTAAGGCAATCCGGGCGTCCTCGGCTTTGCGCAATATATCCGTTTCCGCTTTGGCGGCGTTCCGGTTTTCGTTTGCTCTTTGGGCGGCTTGTATTTTCCTTTCGGCGTCCAAATCCGCCCCCTCGGTTTTTAGATTAACGGCAATGTCAACCGCCCGCCCGGTATTATCTATTTGACCCTGTACGGATTCAATTGCTTCATCAACCTTGACTTTATCAATTTTACCGTCTAAATCAACATCAATATAAACTTTCTTATCCCCACGGGCTTTGGCGTTATTCAACTGCAATAACATATCGTTTAATTGCTTCAACTTTGCCCGGTTTGCCTCCAAATCGTTTAATTCTTGACCGTAAAAACCAACGCTTTTATTATGCGCCTTTGTGCGCTCGGCTAATATTTCGTTCTCAATCTTTCGGGTTTCAGACAATGAAGCGTTACGGGCTTTAGCAATGTTTAATTCCCGGTTCAATTGGGCGACACGTTCGTTGCTAACCCGGTTCATTTCGGTTGCCTCGGTTTCCAAATAATCCAACCACGCCTTTTGCGCCTCGTTAAGTTTTTGTTGGTTCTTTGCCGATTTATCGGTATTAGATGCAAACAGAACTAAAGCCCCCACAACCGTAACCAATGCCAATGCCAAAAGAACATACGGGTTTGCGGCGGCAATCAGATTGAAAGCCTTTTGCGCAATGGTAGCCGCCAATGTTGCCTTTGTTCCTTGCATGGTAACAAGGCGGTTATAAACTTGCGCTTTGCTCAATGCAGCCATTTGTAGCCGGGAAATACCCAACATGATTGCAGATTGTTTTTGTACTGCGTTTTGTATGGCTTGAACCCCGGTTGTAATGGCTATTGCTGCCTGTAATTTCTTTTGCGCTTCCTGCACTTCCTCGCTTTCAGACCCGAACAACTCCATTGCCCCGGTAAATGCAGCAAACCCACCGGACGCACCCGCCGCAAAACTCAACACGGCATCCAAATTGGACGTATCGGATGCCATCCGGGTAATCTCGGCGGTTGCATCCTTGACCGCATCCCGTAATATTGCGGTTTCTTTGCTCAATTGCTGATATTCGGCGGTTCCTTGCTTACCCTCCAATCGTAACAATGCTAATTGCTTCGTTTGGTTCTCTATTTGGGTTGTCAAACCTTTTGCGGCGTCGGAATAGTTACCGACGTTTAGGGACGTTTTCCCGGTCGCTTCCTGCAACCGCTTCATTTCCTCGTAAATCGCTTTTGTTTCTGCAACCAATTTGCGCCCCTCTTCGGTCGCCTCCCTTTCCTCAACCGTCATGTTATTGAGGTATATTTTATTGATTGAGTATTGAGCGGATAAACGATTATATGAACCCTCGGCGGACTGATTTAACCGGGTCGTTAATTTGTTCAACTCGTTTGCCTCCTTTTGGGCTTGCTTCAATTCCGCCAATCGCTTTGCGTTCTCGCTTTCCGCAAATGCTAAATCCCGTGCCGCCCGTGTCAATTTGTCGGTATCGTTCGACGCCCCCCGGATTGTCTTACGTCCGTTTTCGGTCGCCCCGCTTACGCCCTCCAATGCAGCCTTAACCGTTATTGCTTCCGACTTGATATTTTGCAACGTATTCATATATGCGTCGCTTAATTGGTCTAATTGCGCAATCAACTTTGTAATACTATCGTCGGGCTTTACAAGGTCGCTATATTTTATTGGGTTGTTATTATCTGCCATACTTAACGTTATTTGCGGGCAATTTGCCCCGTATTAAATTATCTTTTTTTTCCATGTAGTTAATCAACCAAAGAAAAACAACGCCGCAAATCGCCTTATTTGACGCCGTTTTTATTTTTGGTTGGTTTCAACAACTCCTTTATCCGCTCAAATGCGTTGTAATACTCTAAAACGGTGTATTTCTTTGGCTCCGGCACGTGCAAATGTTGGGATATGGTTAAACACATATTCTCAAACTGTTTATCGTACTGAATTTCCATGTTATCGGAACCACTAAAAACAACCGGGCGATTGTACAACAACAACATCGTCGTTATTTTATCAATTTCCGCCCGTTTGTCCTCTGTATCGCCGTTTATAATCGCATCCAACATTAACATTGTGCGGTTGCGCAATTCGTCGTAATACTCTTTAACCGTCGCATCGTCGAACAACCGGGGGAAATACATTTGCAATTCTTCATCTATTTTTTTTTTGACCGCTTCCATTTGGGCGGTCAACTCTTTAACGGGAACATCGCCGAACATATCGACGACCTTTTGCAATCCATCGTCGGATAAATCGTTGTACGGTTCCCCGTCGATTGATTTAACCAACACGGCAAACGCCAAATGCTTTGGGCTTATTCCGGTTTGAATGAAATACACGTTTTGCCGCATATTATCCAATTCGATTGCCGCCAATTCGGGGGTTTTACTCCGGGCGTATCTTATCGCCTTTTCAATATGCGTGTCGAAATCCTGCAAATCGGAACCAATCCCGGCATCAACTAACAACATTTTATTGTACTTATGAAATCGCAACATCGGCAATTCGTCGATTGCGTCGTATATCTCAACGGTTCGTTCTCCTATCTTAACGGTTTTCATAGCAAAAAACGGGTTATCATTGTGGAACAAAAGGGAACCAACAACAACGTCGGGTTCCCGGTTATAAACGCCAAAAGGATTGCCAAAGCAACCCCCACCCAAAAGGACAAACAGAAATCGCAATTAAACATCTTTGCGAAAAACTCGTTGCCGTGGACTTGTACCCATTCGATAACCTGCCATTTGCGTAACAAGGTCAAACCGAATGCAGCAACCAAAGCAACCACGACCGTATAAAATAAAAATGCTTGCATACACTTTGTTTTAATCAGTTAAACACGTTTCATCAATTCCCAATTCCCCGGCAAACCGGAACCCGGCGAACGGGTGCATTAAAAATTGGTTATCTATTTCGTCCAAAGTGAACCCGGCAAATATGTTTTCCGCCTTTGCGTACACTCTGTTTATTGTCATGGAACCGGAACGCAACCAAATACCGCCATTCAATACCCGCATGATTTGTTGTTTGACCGCCTCCGTATTCCGGTTGTTGGGGTCGTTGGTTATCGTGCGCATATCAAACCAAAAGATAACCGAAAACGGCGTTGTATATTTGTTTTGTTCGCCGGGGAACCAATCAATTTGTTGCGGGTCGTCCAACACGAAAAATGAAAAATTCCCTATATTACTATCCGGGGCAATCAACATATATTCATTGCCGCCGACGTAAATATTAGGCGTGTAATATCGTTTCCCTTGTATGGACTTAACCAACCGTTCAGAACGTCCAAAGGAATAGTTAAGCCACGGCAACCCGTCCGCCAATCCCTTTTGAATATTTGCAATAACCCGGTCGAATAACTCCGGGTTCTTTATGATAGGCACTTTATCCATTTCCGTATATTGTTTTTTTTGCTTTGGTTAGCAAATCCGGGTAAACGTATTGCCAAATCAATTTAGCAATGTTTTCGTTCGTCAATCCCAATATTTGCCGCCCATACTTTTTTATCAAATCTTCTGTTTTGAAATCCGACGCCTTAATTTCAAATTGTTTGTCGCCGACTTCCAGGTAAAAACTACTCTCAAAATCGCCCTCATCCCGTAACGTTACCCGGTTTGTCGGTTGTCCCTTTTCCTCCTTAATGGCTATTGTTAGCGGGGTATAAGGTCGATAATCCATAATGTCAACGCCCAATCGGTTAATACCTTGTTCAAATAATTGTTCCTCGGCGTTGGCATCAATGATAAACGTCGTTGTCATTCCGTCGTCGATTATGTCCCGTATAATCAACCCGGACGTCAACCCGTCGTTAAATGTATTAACCCGGTTGCGCAAATCAATTATTGATTGTAACCCCGCCATAATGCAATTACGTTGTCCGGTACTTAACGCCCCGGTTGTTGCAACTCAAACAAATACGGTCAATCCCCTGCGTATCTAATCGCAAAGCCTCAAACGCTTTTTTAAGGTCATAACCCAAACCGCCGGGGCGTCCCTCAACATTCCCGTCCAACTCATACAAGATTTCCATTTTAGAGGCGTTGGATTGGTTACGGTTTACCCTTACGTTGGGGTTCATTGCCAATGTGCGCAAAGCGATTGCCGCAACTTGGCGTTGTATTACCGTTTGGAATATCGCCCGTTGTTCAACGATAAAATCGGTTAGGTCGCAACCCACCGTTATTTCACAATTCAACCCGTAATTCAACGTATTAGTGTACATCGTATAGGCTATATCCCACAACTCCGGGTATTCGGCGAATGTTTCCGGGGCGTTGTACATAAACGGGGAAATCTGCAAATACTTTGTCAATTGCCGCCATGCCTCAATATTGCCGTACCCGGTACACGTTCCGCACGGTTCCCGGCTCCAATCTTTCGACACGTTAATTGCTTGCATTCCGGCGGGCAAATCGTCTTGATTGTAGCAAAGGAACCACGCACCCCCGGCGTTGTTTGCGTCGCTTATATACGGCAAAAAACAATCTTCCAACGTAAACCATTGAAAGCCGCCATTTGTCAACGTAAAATTCAAATCAAACGTCTTTACGGGGTCAATCTGCGAACTATGGAAAAGGTATAATTTCACAATCCCGGTTCCGCCTGTCATTTGTAAGCCAACCCGGTGTATTTGGGCGGTAACTCCCATTGCCCGGACGGGGATTATTTCAAAGCCAACCAATTTATGTGCGTTCGGTTGGGTCGCTCTAATACGTCCCGCACCGTCAAAGAACGTGCGCCGTTCCAATAGGTTCTTTGTTTCCTTATCCAACCCCTTTATTTGGGTAAACGTTTGTACCGCCGTGGAAATTCCGTTGCGGGTCAAACGCTCCAAATAGTCGGACAATATATTGTATTTCTCCCAAAAGGTCGAACCCTCGGCGGGAACCTCGGCGACGTTATCAACCAAAGCAACCCAATACAAAGGTTTGCCCGCCGCATCGTTGGCGTATTGTACCACGGTTTCGGCTTTCCATTCCTTTGTATCGTTCCAAACCGGGTATTGAAAGCCCCAATTGTCCGGGACGATTGCCGCCATATTATCCAACGTTACAAGCGGGTGCACCCCTTGAAAATATAACCCGCTTTCGGTTTCTGTCAACCGTTCGGCGATTGCCTCGGCGGGATTATATGATTGCTCCCAACCAACGACGTTTAATAATTTATCTTGTATCTCTTTAATCCGGTACATACTGCGTAAAATTAAAAAGGGGGCGGGGATAACCACCCCGTCCCCTCGGTTAAATAATCGTTCCGTTTCCCGGCTTATGCGCCTGCACCCCCGGCGGGAAATTCCCCGGCGTTGGTTACATATACGGGCATTCCTAACGGTTCGTTCGGGTTGCGTGCTGCAATCTCGGCTTTGATAATCGGATTTGCCACGGTATCCGGTTTGCTGTTATATGCTACCATGTAGGCAACATCAACGCTAAATCCGAAATACTCCTTAACCGCACACGTCAAATCGGCGGTTGCGTCGCCCATAATCGCCGATTGGTCGCCCACGGCGGTATAATAATGCGAACCAACGGGCAAATCAATGTACGGCAATCGTACAATGTCCCATTCGTGGAAATTCGCACGGGTGCGGCGGTATGCCTCACGGTCAACACGGGTTAAGATACCAACGTTTCCATCGGCAACGGCAAACATTGTTCCCATTTTACCCGCTTCGTCTGTTACGTTGTTAGTATAATGCAATACTTTGTTGTCGTATTCCATGCGCTTATTAACGTCGTTGTAAACGCCATGTTGCGCCAACTTGCGGATTAGGCTATCAACCCCCGCATTTGCGATAAGGTGGATATATTCCGGGTAACAATTCGCCCGCATGATTGGGTTAATGTCGCCCAAAATCTCGGTTGCCATTTGGGTTGGAACTTGTACCACGTTTCCGGTCTGCGTGTAGTTGAGCAAAGTTTTGAAAACCTGCGTTTTGTTCGCTTCCAATGCGGCAACGGCTCCTTTATCCAAAGCATCCGCCAACGCACGGGTTGTTTTCTCCATTTTACGCATAAAATCGTGTTGGTACGAAATCTCATTGTTTGAGTATGCCGCCGGAACCATTGTAAACCCGATTGCATAAGTAGCCCAAACAAGCGTTACCAATGCGGACGTATTTTCATTATCAGCAATAACGCATGAACGCACGTTGCTAACTTGTACGTTTTCGTCATAATTGATAACCGGTACTTGTACCGTGTTGCCGATACTTACTAACGCCCTATCTCTCAAATTAGGGCTAATGATTGAGTTGGGGGCGTTGGTTTGCTCAATAAAGAAATCCAATGCGCCGTACTCACACGGGCGGAACATATTACGGTCTAACTCCGGGTTCTCTATCCGCCAATTTTGTACTCTCGTTGCTATTAAACTCATACGTTTAAAAATTTAATTGTTTATAAATGCGGGTTTACCCTTTACCCGTGTTGTCTTTTACTTTTCCGGCAATGCGGCAATATTGTTATCCTGCCATGCCTGTTTCATTCCGGCGTCAAATTCAGCCGTTCCAATCTGCAAACCTTGTTGTTGCAAAGTGCTTGCGATTGCGTCGTATGCCTCAACCCTCGTTTTTGCGCCGGATATGTCAACGGTAACATTACCGCCCGCCCCGGCTCCGGTTGGTGCGCCCGTTCCGCCGCCCGCCGCTTGGCGTCCTTTATCCAAAATACCCATTGTTTCCAATTCACGGGTCAAAAGGTCGCCGGGGGTGTACGGGTTCAACTGATTGTTCGGGTTGCGCATGATTGCGCCGTTTTCGTCCTTAAACGCTAACATTTTGCCGCCTTTGCCGTCGTCGATAAACTCCGGGTTCATACCCTTAATTTTTTCGATTGCTTGACCCAACAAAACCTTTGTTGCGCTTTCCGGCAATCCTGCCTTAAACTTCAACCCGGCGGTTGCTGTCTGCAATGCCGTTTCAACACGAATGCCAAACACTTCCTTTGTGTGGGTTTGTTCGGCTTCATCGTATTTGCTTTTGAGGTCGTTGTATTGGGTCGTAACGCTTTGCAAATCTGCCTTTGCTTGCTTCAATGCCTTTGCGGTTTCCGCATCCGTCGCACCGTCGGCAATGGCTTTTTCCAAACGTGCCTTTTCTTTGGTTAGGCTGTCAATCTGTGATTGCAGACCGTTTGCGCCCTCAACTTTGGTTTTGAACTCGGTTAATACTCGTTTGGCGTAATCAAACGTCTTTTCGGTTCCGTTCTTTGCGATACCGGACACCGCCAAAATATCGGCATCCAATCCGCCGTAAATTTCGCCCGTCTTTTTGGCGATAACGCTATTTTCGTCGTTGGCGGACAATATTGTAATTGCCGCAATTTGTTCGTCGGTTAATCCGGCTAATGCCGCATTTGCAACTAAAATTTCTCTCGTTAACATAATTCTTTCCCTTTGAATTAATTAAGTGCGATTGCTGCTACTGCTCCGCTGTTTGCGTTAATAATATGAATTGTGTATTTTGGCGAATCCCCGGTTGTGTCAACCAACCAACTAACAACACGTGCATGGCTGATTTCCTTTTCAACCTCTTTTGTTACCAAAATGACGTCGGTAATTGTTCCGCCCTCAATACATTCAATCAACTTTTTCTTTGTGGCGTCATCCAATGCGGCGGCGGTTGTTGTTACTTCAATAACCAAATTGTCCTGCTGTGCAATCTGTGCCATAATCGTATTTTTAATGGTTTAATACTCTGTTACTTTTTCGCTCCGGGTTTGTCCTCGGCTTCTGCCTTTGCATCGGCTTTGGTTTCTTTGGCGGGTTCCGCCGGGATAACTCCCGCCGCTTTCAATTCTGCCAAAATCTCGGCTTTCAACGCTGCCTTTTCCTCGGCACGGGCTTTGGCGTCCGCCTCGGCTTTCGCTTTGGCATCGGCTTTGGCTTTTTCCTCGGCGGCTTTGGCTTTTTCTGCCTTTGCCTTTTCGTCCGCCTCGGCTTTCGCTTTCATGTACTCGTTGGGGTCGTGCAATACGGTAATCGTGTAACCCTGCTTTTTCAGATTGTCGGCAATGCTATTTTCATAACCCTTTTTGCCGAACTTCTGAATACGGGGAATTGATAACCGTTTGCCCGTTTCGCTGTCGAATTTCTTAATTTCGATAACGCAATGATACAAATGTTTCTCATTGTCCGGGACAATGTAGTTTTCGGGCGTAACGTCGATAATCGCAACGTCTTTAGTTTTGCCCTCGCTTACTTTCACTCGCATAATCGTTAAATTTATTTGTTATAAAATTTATCTTAGAGTTGAACGGCATATTATACCCAAACTCCAATACGTTCAAATATTCACGCTCAAACCTACGCACAAAGTTAGCAAAATTCAACTTTATACGCATATCGTTTTCGCTGATAATGTTTTTACCGTACAAATCCAATACCTCGGAACGGGTTAAATGTCGGTACGGTTCCAATTCCGCCAACGTCAACATACGTTGCAATTGGGTTGGATTGTTCCGGTATTCCGTTTCAATGATTTGGTTTTGTAGGGCGTCTAATTCCGCCTCGCTTGCGCCGCTTTCCTTTGCTACCTTGTAACGTTCCCGTAACTCCGTTGCGTTGGATAAATAAAACTCCGTGCCGTAATTGACTTTTGCAGAAACGAACAAACCGCCATACCTCAAACGGCAAACGGTTTCATCGACGAATTGTTGCGCCGCCTCAAATCCTTTCTTTACTCGGTTTAATACCGTGCTTTGGCTCTCAAAATTCGCCTGTATTTGTTGCTCGTTCAATGCGTCCCGTGTGGTTATTTCCTCGTTGGTTCCAACAACCGACGTAATAATGTCATTCTTTAGGCGGTTTTCTTCCTCAACGTTATAATCCAAACTCCCACGGTCAACGGTTAGCATTTGCACCGGGTTACGCAAATCGGGTTGTTTATCCCCGTCCGGTATTGGTATTTCAACGAACGAACCGACGCCGTTAATACGACTATCCCCGCATTTGGGGCAACGCATCAAAAGCCCGGCGGCGTCCAATCTGTAAAACCCTTGTTTGTCTTTCAAAAACCCACCGTCGCAATAATCGCCATTTTCGCCGTTACTGAAATCGCAACTTTGTTCATACCCGGAATAAATCGGATATGCGCCGTATAAGTCTAAATGTCGCTTACTGATATGGTAAAACAAAAACCAATCCAACGCCTCCAATTGCTTTGTTAGCGGGGATTGTTTAACGTCGGGTTCTGATAGGCTCAACGGTTCGTTCCAAAAGAAACGGGCGGGACAATAACCGACGTCGTGCGGGTTATCAACCAACAATTCGCCGATATTATGGTTTTTGTCCTCTCTGAATACCCTATAACGTTCGTCGTCAATAACTGCGATACGTTCCCCATCCTGTCTGAAAATGATATAATCCATTACCCCCGTCGTTGGGTTAGCTCTGTAATCAATCACGGACGCAATAGGCAACCAATAGAAATACGGTTGCGGGTATTTGTCGCCGGGGTTTTGTTCGCTCGGCATATCGACAATTAGAACGCTGTTTATTTCTGTTTGGAAAAACTCCCAACCTTTCGTACTCCAAATTTCCGGTTCGTGTAATACGTCTTGGCGGTAATATTCCCAATCATCCCGTTGTTCCGGGTTTTGGAATTGATAATTGAACGCCGGGTTACGACCGTCAAAAATCCGGCTCAACTTATCAAAACAAACGCCCGTTACCTCGTTTGTTTTAACGGGGTAACGGAACAATGTTTTGAACATCTTAAATTTGTCATGCGGCAATAGGTTAGAAACAAATGCCATAAAATCCGTAATCGGTTGGCAAATGTCAAACGACGTTATACGGGTGCGGGCGTGAAAATTAATGCGCTGTTGGTGATAAATAGCCTTATTTATCGTTTTGCGCTTTTTCGGCTCCGTTATCCGTTTTTTTATTTCGTCTATACTCAATCCCATTGTCGTTGGTAAATTTAAAATCGCTGTCTTTAGGTAACTGCCAACCGCCGTTGTTTGGCATCCTCAACAACCTTTCGGCGTGCTTAATCTCCAATTCCTCGGTTAAACCATGCGGCGGACAAACTAATTTAACCTTTGTAACCTTTGCCGCCATATCGTCAATTGTTTGCGGGTTTCAAATCGGTTAGCGGGTTGAAATCCGGGGTTACAATTGCGAGGTCGTCCGAATAGTTCGGTAAAAACGCCCATTGTATTGCGTTGCTATCCGGGGCTTCCAATCCGCCATGCGTTTTGTCGCCAATGAACAAAGAACGAATTGGAATAGGATAATACGTTGTCGGGGTCGTTTCGTCTTGAATAGCTTCAATACTTCCGTTTTCATCAAACAGATAGACGCCCAAGTTGTCCGCCCAACTTTCGCATTGCAATTCTTTCATTGCCTTAATTACTGATTGGGGGATTTTACGCATTACGCCCGTGAACGGGTTCGGTTCACGCCCTATAATTTCCTCAACGCCTCCCAATGTTTCGTTACCGCCGCCAAAGGTTCGGGCGGCTCCGGCTTCGTTGGTCGGGGCTTGGATATACGGGGAAACAACAATTTTTGTGCTATCAGCCGCCGACAATAACGGCGCCCATGATGCAAGCAAAGTAATTGCCTTTTCCGTGGTAAAACTGTTTTTGCTTCCATCGTCTTTGGTTAGACGTTGAAACGCTACCTTTTGGATTTGCCCGAAACTTTCGGCGCATTTTACGGCGGGAATATTGGGCAATGAAGCCGCCGCCGGACACTTACAAGTAATCATACTCTTTAAATTTTAACGTTAAAAATTACATTTGTTACCTCGTTGGGCTGTCCCTTTGCCCTCTGTATTACTTCTATGTTACAAAGTTATAAACTTTTTCCGTTATAAACTTGCATATCTCAATTAAATTGTTAGTTACGACGTTTAACGCCCCGGTTTGCGTGTGCGTATGGTTGTATATTACCGTCGGCAATCTCTTTTTCGTAAATCCCGGTTAATCCATCCTCCGGGTCGTCGTGCGTGTTCGCATCGAAATTGCGCAAAAAGGTGGTAACATGGTCGTAAATCGCTTTGTACCGGGTTTCCCAACCGAACGGCATAATAATACTTTGATTTACCATTGCGGACGCCGTAATTATCCGGCTTTCCTTATTGCCGCCTTGATAAAACGGGTCTGTCATTGCCCGCATTTTCTTTTTAATAACCTTTTCGTAACCCGCACCGCCGTTGTTACTCTCAACCCATACTTTTTGCGTGCCGTTCCTGTTAATCATTGCCGGAACGGTTACGGTTGTAACGTCCGTATTTTCGTCCGTCATTCCCATATCCGTAATTAAAGCAAATAACAACGGTTCCATACGCTTTGTTTTCTCGTTGAAAATCATGTTGTCCGATTTATAAACGTCATACGTGGCGGCAAACAAAAGGTCGTCCCCCTCATCGGCAACATCTATGTATGCGCCGGAACGTATGTACGTGCCGTAATCGGATTTTTCAACCCATGTTTTGAACGGTTGATATAATCGACCCTCGGCGGAACCGGGGTTGCCTTGATAGAGGCATTGAAATTGTACCGGGTCTAATGCTTTTTGCGCTTCCAACTTTTGCTTACTGTGTCGGCTTTCCCATAATGCCGCCCCCGGTTCCCGTGGGTCTATCTCGGTCGGTTCCCCGGTTTTCAATCCCTCAAAATTTATGCGCACCCACGCCCCCGGCGTTACGTTCTCTAAATCCGCCCAACACTTAACATCAATAATCGTTTCGCCGCTCTTTTCAATGCGCCCTATCAAATCGTCGTCGTGCCAACGGGTAAATACAATCAATTCTTGACTATCGTTGTGTAAACGGGTGCGCACAACGGTCGTGTACCATTTCCACGCCGCCGCCCGTACTATCGGGCTGTTACCCTCGGCGTAATCCTTATACACGTCGTCCAATATCGAAACGTCCACGGTTTTAGACGTCAGCGAACCGCCACGACCGACGACACGCAACGACCCCTTATGCCCTACCATTTCGATAACATCGGAATTGCGCAAATAGGTATTAGCCATTGTTACGACGTTTGACCCATTTAAGTACGTGCCGGGGAATAATTCACGATACCGGGGCGTGTTGATTATTCGTTGAACGTCCCGGTTAAAATCCCGTGCGATTGTCGCCGCATACGAACCGATACATATTTTGCGGTCGGGGTCTAACCCCAACATAAATGCGGGTAATTTACGGCTCGACCCCTCCGATTTGCCATGTTGGGGCGGTTGTTGTACAATCATCTTTCGTATTTTGCCGTGTGCAAACATATCCAAAAGCGTATAATAAACCACGTGGAAAGGCTCTAATACTAAATCCGGTTGCATATACCGGGCAAAGTTGATAAGGCGTTTACGGGCGGCGGCTTTAACAAGCAAATCCGGTTGTTGCCGGATTGCGTCGTATATCTGCAATAATTGTTCGTTGTTCATTGCTTTGCTCCTTTCTCCCATTTAGAACACGCCCGGCGACCTCGGACAATGTAAAATTCGTAATGCGGGCAACGTAAACAAATCGGGTTCCCGTTTAAATCCCGGTGTCTATGGTCGTCCGTTATCCATTCGGAAAAACGGCACGTATCGCAAATCTCGGTTTGCCATTCCGGTCGCTTGGTTCCCGGACGGGGTGCGGTTATTCTCTTTGCCATTATTGCGCCCCTCCTTTCTCCAACAATGCCTTTTGATATTCGGCGGACTGCAATTTATCAGCCAAAGCAAACAACATATCGTCCGGGATTGCCTTAACATCGTACTTTGGTTTATCGTCGTCGGTCGTGGCGTTATATCCGGGTATCTCAATTTTAACGGGTGCATCAAACCCTAACATCTTTGCCCTGCGTTGCTGAATGTTCAAAAGCAAATCCAAAAACCGGGGGTTCCCGGCGGACGTTTCGGTTGCGGTTTCATTGTACCCGTAATATTCCGGGTCGCCGTCCTCGGCATCGGTTTTGATTGGTCGCCCTTTGTTGGTTTTCTCTTTGGTGCGCATCTTTCCGGTTTTCGACGCCTCCCACGCCTCCCATGCTTGTTGTTCCATCTTATCCAATTTGCGCAATTCTCGTGTAACGTATTCGTCGATATTATCCAACCGTTCCCGTTTCCACTCAATAAGGCATTGTTGCAAATCGTAATAAACCATTTGAAAGGTTATTGTATAACCCATTCCACGCGCGGACAAATCCCGGTTCAATGCGTCCGCAATTTCTCGGTACGAATACCCACGCAAAAACAAATCGGAACAAAACCGAATGTCGTAAATTCGTTGTTCCTCGGAACGTTTATTATAGCCTAATGGCTTCTTTCTCTTTTTCATAGTCAAACCTCCCTTGCCGTCAAATTGTACTCCCATACATAGCCGCCCGCCGTTTTATATACTCCTTTACAACATCGGGTAATCGTTATATTTTTTATTCCCGTTTTTCTTTCCGCTTCCCTTATGGATTTATACCGGGCAATTTCGTTTCCTGCTTTTGAACGTTGTATTACAGCTTTAGCAATTTTATTATGTTTGCCGTTATATGTATTATTATACTGATTATCGCACCACTCCAAATTATTGGCATTATTATTAAACTTGTTTTCGTCCTTATGATTTATTTGTTTCCGGTTATTTAGATTTTGAATAAATGCCATTGCAACCAATCTATGAACCAACAACGCATTTGGTTTACCGGACTTCGATAACCTTACTTGCAAATAACCCTTGCCGCTTATAGTTGGTTTTAGCAACTTGGTTTTTCCTGTCCTCCCATAATTGAGGCTTTTTACATTACCATAATTGGATATTTGGTAATTCTCAAAACCGGGTATATCTTTCCAAACTTCCATATATCTTTTTTTTTGCAAAGGTAACAAATGTTTTTCGATTGCAAGTTATTTGCGTGGAATTTCCATTTTAAAAGGCTTTTGTTATTAACTCAATACTTTTATTGTCTTAATGGTTATCGTTCAACCACGGGGTAAATTTACGGGTTTTCCGGGGCATTACCAAACGTTTGTTATCTCATGTATATAAACGGCAAAACCCCGGCTTTGTTTCCGGGGCTTTTATGCCTATTGTCCTATACCGTTTTCGTATCTCCCATTTGAGCAACGAAAATAATGTTGCGTTCCACGGGGGGTTGGTGTATTCCGTTCCCCCTTTCATTTTCTTTATTGCCAAAACATACCGGGGCGGGCTTTCCATTTACCGGAAATTCCGGGTTGAAATATCGACACGTTCCGCATATCTTTTCGGGGCGTCGATTATCCGGGGCGCATTCGGTCGGCATATTGGGAATTTCCGACGAACATTTATTTTTCATTGCGTCGCCCTCCTTTCCGTTTATTCTTTGCCCGGCATTTGTTCCGGGGGTTCTTTTTCAAATCGACCCGTTGGATTTGTATTTCGGAACTGGGGAACATATCAGCAAAGAACGCCGCCATTGCTTCCACTTCTTTTGGGATGTTGTGCGCCTCCGGTTTCTTGTACTCCCTTTTACGTTCCGGTTGGTTTTCCATTTGGACGGCGGGGCAAACGTCGATAAGCGGGCGACCCTTACAAGTGTTCACGGGCTTTGCTTTCTTTTCGCTTTCGCAAATCGCTTTATATTTCCGGTCGTAATCCGCCGTTCTAAATCCGTGGTAATCGTCCCGGTGTGCGCTTGCACGTGTAAACATTTCCATTGCTTCAACCGCAATGCGGGCTAAAATAAAATCCGGGGTATCATTAAACGCCTTTTCCATTGAATTACGGTTTACTACCTCGGCAATCTCGTTAATAAATTGTTCTCTGTTAATCATCGCTCTATTATTTTTTGGGTTTATATTCTTGGCAACGTAAACTCCCGCACCTTTGTTCAGATTTGAACGCCTCACAATAACCGTTCCCGTTTACGTCCTCATACATGAAATTGGAACAATCGCCGCAACCTTTGTTCGGTTCGTGCGGGTGTGTCCGTTTATAATTTGGGTCGGTTTGGCGTTCTTTTACTTTGTCGTATGCCATTTCCAACAAATCCCGTTGCGGTATGCCTAATATTGCAGCGGAATGAAATACAACGGCGTTAAGGTCTGCCAATTCATCAATTACGGCGTTCATGCGTCCGGGGTCGTCGAATGTCGGCATTGCGTGTTTTACCGCCTCTTTGTACTCGTTAAATTCTTCCTCCATTTTCCGGCAACGGGACGCAATATTTGTTCCGAACAACTCATTAACAGATTGGCAATTTGAGCAACAACCGGACGGGCGGGTTGCTCCGTGTAATTCTCGGCGGGGGTTCCTTTTGGTTCAAATTCCCGTTTAAAATCCTTTTCCGGGCGTGCGGTAAATCGTCCGTTCAATTCCCGGATAATATACCAACTTTCCGGCACGTCAACGAATATGCCGTTGCCATTGGGAAAAGAAAATATTGCTTTGCCGTCCGGTGTGCGGGGCGTTACAACGGTTCCCCCTCCGGTAAACCTCAACACGTCGTTCACATTGTCCCGGCGAAATTGGATTGCGTCAACCTCTAACAAGGTGCGACAATACCGGGTTCCCGCCGTGGCGTCCGGGTCAACTAAACGGGTGCGCATTTCCTCCGGGTATTCCTCCGGGTCGTACTTCATAAAAACCGACTGCCTACCATCGGCATAAAAGAACTCAATAAGACGGTCGCCCAATCGTCCCCGGATTGCCTGTTTTAACGCCTCAATCCTTTGTTCCTCGGCTTTATCGTTTCCCTCGCTTCCATTTTGCGCCCAACTCAAACGTATTGAGGTATCGGACGCCGTAACCTCAATTTCTTGTTTTGTTATGTCCTCAATCATTGCGCACATATCGCAATCAAAGGGGCTTAATACTTGTTTGTTCATCGCTCTAAAAATTTATTTGTTATTACTATCCGGGTCGGCTTCAACCTTAACCCCGGCAATTGTTCCGTATAATTAAATTCCAATGTTTCGACGCCCTTAAATCCCCCGACGATACGCAACAAACGCCAATAAATCGTTTTCCGGTCGCTCCTATGGAATTTATCGCATTGCCTACCAATTCCGGGGCAATCTTCCCTTTTGATTTTGCAGCGAACGCAACGTTGCGCAAACATTGTGGAATTGTTGTTGGCTAATCGTGCATCCGCCGCCGTCCATATCTCGGCAATCAATACCATACCCCGGTAAACGCAACGTTCGCCGGGGCGGTATTCTCTGTTTGGGTCGAACGGTTCGGGTTGCTTTACTCTCATTCTTTGCCCGCTTCGTTTACATAGTCAAACAATGCATCCAAATCTTCCTTTGCGCCTTTTACGCAAATTCGTACCCTATCGCCGCCCGCCAATGCGATTTCGACAATCTCGCAATTATACCGGGGGGCGTTTATCTGTATCATTGCCGCCGTGGTATTCGTTACAAACTCGTTTCTTTCTTCCATGCTCTCGGATTTTTGAAGTAAATAAAATGCCTCTGTTGGTTCGTTCTCGCTTTGGCACGCCCCCAACAAAAGCGTTGCCAAAGATAACAATAAAATCTTTGCTTTCATCGTTTTACCTTTCTTTTAATCCATATAAACCGTATGCCAATGCCGACAAACAATATTTTCGCCTCAATGTCAACGTAACGGTCGTAACCGTTGACCGCATCCACGGACACGCCGGGAACAATAAACCAACTCTTATATTTCCAATATTCCCGGACGTAAACAGATACGCCAACCCGTCCGATATGGAACCCAATTTGCGCCGTATGTACGTCGCCATTGTTGCGGATAATTCCAACTTGTTTTTTACTCATTTCCTTTTCTGTTTAATAATTCGTAACTCTGTTTATCGACTACCAACGCCCGTGGATATTCGGTTATTACGCCTTTGGTATAAACCAAATTATAAATACCCAATTGTCCCTTAATTGGAAACTCAACAACCCGGCGGGGGTTCCGCATCATCCAACCGAACCCCTTTGTAATGGATTTGCGTTTTTCGGGCGGTATGCGGGTATTCTCCCAATCTTCCGGGGTAAACTCGGCGACGGGCTTAACGTCGTACAATTCAACCAACCCCAACGTTACCCCGCTTTCATATCCGGCAATTACCGGATTAGCGGACGAACAAACCATTAAATCGCCCCGGTACGGCGTGTTTTTGCTTCGTACCTCAATACATTTTTCGCCGTAAACAATCCCGTTGTCCTCATACGCCGCCGTTACCAACTGCGTTGCATACGGGTTTTTAACGGTTAATGCACGCCAACGGTCGTGCAATTTCGGTTTATAATCTTTGTTATTATACTGCATTTTCGTTTGATTTTTCGTTGAATAAATCGTAATTCGCCGGGACACAATAACCGGGCAATGTTTCCCGCTCAATCCCGGACGCTCTTATAAAACTATCTTTCCAATATATCCGGGGCGTTTTGTCCGGGTGCGCCTCCCAATAGTCGAACATATCGTTGTAAAACGTCAATGTTTCCCGTTTGGTATATCTGCAACCGCTTTGCAATCCAATCTTAAATAAGTCAACAAAGGGGTACGACAAAGCAATTACAGAAAACGCCCGGTCAAACATTCCCACGGGGATTGGTTCAACGCTTGCAAAGGTCGGGAACCCGTGGCGTTTTGCCCGTGCCAATGCGTTTATACGCATCCGGTTTGGGCTTGCTTTTGGCTCCAATTCATCGCACCCGGTCAACGTGGAACCAATAGCAATGCGGGATTTATCCCAACCCTCGGACGCCTCGGCAAAGTCGATTAAAATATTGATACCCTCGGCGCATTTGCTCAACACTTTAACCGGAACGCCGTGGCGTTGACAAACGCCGATTGCTTGGCGGGTCAACCTTTGTGTTTCCGGCAATAATGGGTCGGTTGTAAACGAAAAGAATAACCCCGTTTTTTGCAATTCGTACTTATGCTTCAACAACTCATTCGTAAATATATCCAATGCGTATGGATATTCCCGTAATGCCTTTTTCAATTCCGGGGTATTGCCGCCCAACACTTTTGCGCCCCCTTTGCGCAAATAACAATACGTGCATCTGTTGGAACAACCAACATAAAAGTTGGCGGCGTTCTCGGCATATTCCCCGGCTTTTCCCTTTGGGCTGTAAATAACCCGTCCGTTTATCGCTCCCATACTCATAGATTAAAACGGTAAATCGTCGGTTCCGTTGGGGGCGGGTGCATCCGGCACGGGCGGCGGCGGGGCTTGCGTTCCGGCTCCGGTTCCTTTTGGCGTCAACATTTCCATATCGGTTGCGACAATCTCGGTAACATATCGTTTCACGCCTTGCGCATCGTCATAACTCCGGGTTCTTAATTCCCCCTCAATATAAAGTTTATTGCCCTTTTTGACGTACTGATTGGCGACCTTTGCCAACCCGTTTTGCAATACAATGTTGTGCCACTCGGTACGCTCCGGGATTTGCCGCCCGTCCTTTGTCGTAAACGCTCGTTTCGTGGTTGCCAACGAAAAGGTCGCAACACAACCGCCGTTGTCGAACTCCTTAAAATCCGGGTCTTTTCCGGTATGCCCTAATAAAGTAACTTTGTTTACACTCATAACTATTTGAATTTAACACCATCCAACAAATACAATTTCTTATTATCAGACCAACCCGCCGCCATGTTTAAGGCTTTCCGGTCGTCGTCATGCACAAACTCGCAATACCACGAATTGCCGCCAACGTTCGCTTTTTCTTTTAGTCGTACCAATTTACCGACAATGCACCGGGCAAACTTGGCGTATGCGCTCGTTTCCGATATATGGATAATACGACGTTCGGCGTTTATTTTTGGCAATTCTTCGATTTGCGGGCGTTTTTCCTCGGCGGGGTATCTTTGTACCCTCTGAAAGTCTTTTTTGATTGACGACCGGGAAATTGCTCCAAAATCGGGGGTTCTCTTTTTGGTTCTCATTAAACTAACTTTAATTGTTGATATTCGGTTTTCATTAACTCAATTAACCGCATATTTTCCGGGTATATTCTCATTCGTTCCCAGTCGCCATTTTCCCAACGGTTATGGCATTCAAAGGAAAGGATATTTATATTACGAGGGTCATGCGCCATCTCCGGGAACGCTCCACGGGTCAAAATGTGGGAACAATAGACGGCGGAATAATTCGCCAATGGCTTTAATGTTTCCTCGCATCGGTGCGGCTTATGCTCCCAAACCCAACGAAAAAAGCGTTCATTTGCCGCCATGATATTTGCACCCCGTCCCGTAATACAATGCCCGAACAATTCCCGTTGTATCTCAACCCTCAAACGAATATCCATTTTAAACAACTTAATGTCTAATAATGGTTGATAGCCACGTGATACAACATAATTATAACTTTCTCGGTCGTCTATAATAATCGTTTCCATACAAAACCATTATAATTTTTTGTTTTACCATCTAAGTTTTTACAAATACCTTTCCGTAAAAATCCGCTTTTCTTTGCTTCGGCAAATGATATATACGTTTTTATCAAATTTCCGTTCAAATCATATTGCGCCAATCCTTTTGCGGCGTAATGCGGTTTATTGTTCAATATGCGCTTTAGTTTATCAACCGTTACCGGGTTATTACTATTTTCCTTTGGTGTAACCCAACGCAAATTGCAAACCCGATTATCGGTTAAATTTCCGTTTATGTGGTCAACTTGTTGTTTATTGTCCGGGTTCGGAATGAAAGCCGCCGCAACTAATCTATGAACTAAAAAAAACGTATCGTTTCCCGCTCCTATATAGTCCAACGGCATTATATCCGTTTATTTTCCACGGTTTCAACATAACATCCGTTTTAACACTAAAAACGTTTCCCGTATTATCAACACAATATCCGGGAAATCCTCCAATTTCTTTTAAATTTTCCATATTTGCCAACTTTATAAGTAAGCCAACATTTAAGAAAAACGGGGCGGGCTGTTGGCTTGCCCTTTCAGTTGGTAGCTACTCCAACCTATCCCCGTTCATGCTGCAAATATAGCAAATTTATTGGTATTCGTCCCGGTCTGTCAACAAATACGGTTCCATACTCTTACATTTCCGCCGTTTCGTCGTTCGGTTCCGGGTCATCCGCCGGGTCGTTAATATCCGGGAACAATCCGTTGTACTCTATCTTTTCGGCATTCAATCCGGGTGCGGCTTCGCCATCAGCCCCGAACAACTCCAATTGCGCCTTTTTACCCTTGAAAAGAAAGGCGTAAACCTCGGTTTCAATATCGGCGGCAATATCTTCTAATTCTTCCTCAAACCCGAACGTTTCCGTATTGAATTTAAGGCGGGGGGAATTGATAGCGGTTTTTTGATTGTTCGACACGGTAAACAATCCGGTTAAAACAACCCCAACGTTATCATCTTGACCGGAAAACGACACGCCCCGAACCTCTATGTTTTTCAACATTTCGTCGGCAAAATCCCGTGACAATTCGCTTTGCTTTTTGGTTGCTTTGAAATCGGACGTTTCAACCATTGAAAGAAAGGACGTAATATTAAAAATCCGTCCCATGATTGGGCGCAAACGGTCGAAACAATCCCGCAAATCCGGGTGTATGTCCTTTGCACTTTCGACGTGGTATTTGTTCGTGTAACTCTCATTACCGATTGTTTCGGTAACTTCATAATGTACGTCTAACCCGCCGCCCTTTAATGTCTTGACTTTCGACAATGCAAACGCCTTTTCGCTTGGTATCAACATAACGTTTGCGGCTTTTTTTTCTTTGCTCATTTTTTAATTATTTGATTGTTACCGGGAATACGCCCGGAACGATTTTATAACTTAAAATTCTGTTTCGTTCAATAATTCCTGTGTCTTACTATTCGACGAAACCGCCGGACGTTCCGGTTCCGGGGTTGGTTCCGGGACGGGTTCCCCGGTTCCGATTGGTTCCGTTACCGGGTTGGGGTCGTGGAACTCAATATTGCGCCCGCCTTTGGGCTTTTCCGGCTCAAATTGGGCTTTGAGTTGTTCCGCCAGGTATTCCTTTTGCGCTAACTCAATAATCCCCAAATTAACCAATTCCGGGACGCAACGGCGCAACGCCCTTATGTCCTCTAATGCGTCATGCGCCGGGAATGTTTCGCCGGGGAATAACTTACTATATAATTCCTCTAATTTGGGATATTTTCCCGGTCGCCCGTTTGAATACAATGCGCCGACAAACTTAATTGTTTTCATCATTGTATCAATGCGTTTACCCTTATGTAATGCGTCCTCAACATGTGCGTCGTAATATTCCCGTCCACAATAGCGCAAAACGTTTGCTTTTAACATTGAACTATCAAAGTAAATGTTGTGCGCACATACAAGCGGGGCGGCGTTGGCATCCGCTAAAAATTCGTCCACAACCTCGGCAAACGGCACGCCCTCGGCAATTGCCCGTTCGGTTGTTATACCATGAATTGCGGTTGTTTCCGGGGATATCTCGTAATTATCGGGTTTGATAATATAACTTTTTTCCTTATCGCCCAACGACCACGCCAATTGGACGACGTGCGGGAATTGCTCAAAATCCGCATCCCATTTCAAACCCTTTGCCGGAATCCCGGTTGTTTCACAATCAAAGAAACAAACATCTTTCAAATCAATTTTTTGCATAACCTTAAATATTAAATCGTTAATTACTGTTTTCGCTCTCATTGCGGTATTTATCCCGCTTTTTTCCCAATTCCAAAACGTCCCGGTTTTCGTATATATACTTTTGGACGTCCCGGTTACAAAACGGTTTTCCGTCCAACCAAAGCAAATGCCAATACGGTACGTTTTCCATCGGTTGCCCCTTAAATTTACCTTGCGGCATCGGGGATTTGTCGTTTAATTCCATACTAAAAAAGTCTTTTTTGCCCGTCCTCGTTGGGGGTTTGTTCAACATATTTTGCCCGTGTAATCCAAACGCACCCGCACCGCAAACACTTTATCCGGCTGTAATGCTTTGGCGTGTATTCGTGGCGGATAATCCGCCAAGCCGCCAACGGGTAATTTTTCCGCTTTCCGTTACACTTGCAAAACATACCTACAACGTTCGGGGGTCGTCAATAAATGTATTGTATTCCTCGGCGGCTATCTGTTTGAGCGTTTCGATATGTTCGATTAACTCGGCGTTCGACAAATCCGCCACGGTGCGCAAATCGTGGGAATATACCCCCGTTTCCTCGTTGACCCGTTCAACGTACATAATAGGGGAAAATTCCCTCAAACGTCGTTCGGTTTGTTCCTCTGTAAGACGTTCGCCCGCCTCCCAAATTGCGTGCTTAAACGTCGGTACAACATAGTTGAAATAATACCCTTTCAAAGCCTCGGACGAACCGGGGGACGCTACAATAAACCGGGCAATAATGCGGGAACCTTTCCAACCCTTGAAAAACTCGTTTAATTCCCCCATGTACATTGCCAACCCGCCGTTATTGTTTATTGTCCCCGTTGCTGTTATTTCTCGCTTTTTCATCGGCTATTAATTTTTTCATTGTCTTATTAAACGCTGTCATTCCGATTGTATGGATAACGTCCCGTTCCGCCCGTGATAACTTCGTTTCCCGCTTATCCAATACTTTTGCAAATGCAACAACAAATTCGCCCGGCTCCAACAATCCGGCATTGTGCAACCCGTCGATTGGGTGCGCTTTCAAACGCTCGGTTGCTTTCAATGCTTTGCGGGCTTTTTCCCGACTTTCCCATATTTCCCGAACCTCGGCGGCGGCGTTGTCATAAAACAACCGCATTTTCAGAACGTCGGCAATTGACAAATCAGCCACGGCGGTTGGTTGCTCTTTTTCCGGCTCCGGTTCCGTCGTAACGGGTGCAACCTTACCGTTATTCACTCCATAACCGAACAACGCAAAATCCCCCTTTGTTGGGTCGTCCGGGAATATCTCGGCGAAACGGTCGGTTATCTCAATGGCTGTTTGCAAATCCGGCGTCTGACGTTTTACAAGCCCCAACCGCAATGCCTGTTTATGTACGTGGGTATCTAATGGAATGATTAAATTACGGGGGTCGCAAATCGTCCACAATCCAAAGTCAACCGGGGAACCGTGGCGGCACATCCAACGCAAAAACATACATAAGCGTTTGCAACCGCTTTTCGTTTCCATATCCGGCACGCCCTTAACATCGCCGAAAAGACGTTGCAATTGTTCCAACGGACGCCCGCCCGGTTGCGCTTGCAATGCCTTTTCCATGTTCTCAAACTTACTATATACGTCAAACAAGCGGGCGCAAAGGTCGTGGAAATCGGCGTATGTAAACGTTCTATAAAAATTCTCTTTACTGCCTTTGTATTGCTTCCATTCCGGGGCGGCTCCCTGCGTATCGGTTCCAACAATGTAATGATACGGCGCACCCTTGAAAATTTCCCGGTCGATAAAATCCGCCTTTTGGATTATCTGTTTGCGGGAACCCCACGCAATCCACGCCGTAACAAATGCGCTAATCTCAATATTTACCCGGCTATCGTAACGGTGCGGGATTTGCACCGGGTCGGATTGGATAAACTCGGCGGTTTCGTATTGTTCCGCCCAACGTTTCAAATTATCGTTCAATGTATATGCCATTGTTTTAGATTTTAATGGGACGGAAAGCCCGCCCCCGGTTATTATTCGTTTTCTGTGTATTCCTCAACAACTAAATCGGTTTGTCCTCGCTTCACTTCCTCAATGAACCCTTGAAAACCGTTTTGTTTAGCAATGTCAATGATTGCTTGCAAACGCTTTTCGCCCAAACTTTCGCCCCTCGCAATGCGGAATACCTTAACCGTCGGATTGCTTGCAATAATCAGTTTGGCGGCGACCTCCATAATTTGACTATCTGAAACTTTCCCGGCGACGAACGGCACGCCGTTTAACTCTAAACCGTCGTCCGTGAACGAAAGCCCGGCAATCGGTAATTTGGACCTTGCAATAAGTGTTTCCCTTTCCTTTGCCAATGCGCCTAATTTGTCCTCAAACGTGCGGGCGGTTTTCTCGGCGGCTTCCTTTTGTTTCTTTTTTTCCATGTAATCCACAACCAACGCATTGATACGGTTGTGTTCCTCGGCTTTTTTGAGTTGTTCCGCCGTGCATAATTGTTCCGGGTTATTGGCTTCGTATTCCTCTAACCATTTGTCGGCATTCGCTTTACGTTTCACAAACTCCGATTTGTCATTTACGATAACTTGCAACGTTTCCTTATAATCGTTTTCAATGGCTTTTTTGTTGGCTTTCGCATCTTCTTTGGCTTTTTCCAACCGGGCGTTTGCCTCGGCAATTATCCGGGCAACTTCTTTTTCCTCGGCGGCTAATTTGTCGTCGATTGCCTTAATATTACTTTTTCGGGTTTCTTCCGCCTCTTTAATTCGTCCGGGGATTGCCTCCAATTGTTCAATCCTTTGTTGCCGGGCTTGGCGTACCGTTTTCGCTTTCTCAATCAACCGGGCATTTTCGTTTTGCTCTTCCATCAACGCCGTAATATCCTTTTTCTCGGCATACGTTTTGACGTCGCCGGGTTTCAATTGCTTTTCAGCGTTGGCGCAAATGGTTGTGTACGTCTTGACCTCGGCGTTGGCGTCCTTTCGTTTGTCCTTAACGGTCGTAACCTCGGCATCTATTTCAGCAATACGGGTGCGCACCTTTTCCGGCAACAAAGCCTTTACAACCTCAATTTGTTTGCGGCGTCCCTCGGCGGTTTCGCTCCAACGGGAAAACTCCACGGCGTCAAAGTCTTGGTAGCCGAAAATCTTTTGCAGCATTGAAACGTTATCCGAACGCATCCCGGTTGTTTGGGATTTTATGGATAACGTCCCACGTGGGTTGGCTTTGGTAAACTTTAATTCAACCTCGTAATTTTCGCCGTCGTTACCTACTACCATTTTTGCAAATCCTTTGTCCTCACCATTTTTCAACACGGCGTCCCGGTTCCCGGTCAACATTGCGCCGATTGCTTTTAATAGGGTTGATTTGCCTAACTCATTGTCCCCGGTAATGAAATATATATTGCCCTCAAAATCTGCGTTGAACTCTTTGATAACTTGAAAATTCAACAATTCCAATTTCTTAATATACATCGCTCTTTAAATTTATTTATTTCCCGGAAATCGCCGGGTCGTTATGTTCCCATTTATAACCGTTGTATGTTTTTCTTTTCCCGTTACATACCTGTAATATTACATACTTTTGCCAAGGGAAAACACACGCATCTAAAATATTATCAAAACATACAATATTACCTAATTTATCAATACGTTTAACGGGATATAATTTTGATACACGTTTAACGTTCTCAAATTTTAGGTTCTCGCCAATAGTACACCAACGTAAATTATTAACATGATTATTTAATTTATTCCCGTCGATATGGTCAACACATGGTTTATTGTCCGGGTTGGGAATGAACGCCAAAGCAACCAATCTATGAACCCGCATAACTTTTAAACCATTGATTTTTAATTTTACAGTCATATAGCCACCGTTCAAATAAGGCTTTATTTCCTTATCATTTTGCGTTATATTGCCATTTTCAGCAACGTAACAATCATATTCTATTAAGTATTTACCTTTTTTCATGCCGCAAATATATGTAAAATAATGGATATACCAAAACTTTCGTCTTTTATTTTCGGCTATTTTTTATTTTCCGCAATAATCGCCCCAAAATAACGCATTTACCAACGCCGTCAAACTCAACTAACATATTGCCGTTGCGCCCTCTTATACATTTACCATCAGAACGACGAACCGCCCGGCACGGCATACGTCGCAATTCCGGGCGGGTCAATCGGTCGCCTAAATAGATATAATCCATTTCGTCCATATCAAAACAATTTCATTTGTGTATCGGTCAATACAGCAACGACCGCATCAACTTTGCGTTCCCAACTTTCCAACGTTGCCAATTTTTCCGGGGTTGGGTTCCGTTGGCAACGTCGTTGGTTGTGCCGCATCTGTTTTACCATTTCCGCCAAATCTTTTGCCGTTATTTTTTCGGGATTTTCGATTTGCGGGGCTTTTGTTTCGTCTGCCATATAAGCAACCATTTGAATAATTAAACGTCCCTACGGGCTTAAAATAAACAGTTGTGCATTTGTTGGGGCAAATTTTCCAAAACCCAACGGGGGTTGTTTTGTAAAATGAACCGTCCAAAGTGCATTATTAACGTTGCGTCCGCATTCCACAACGCCGGGGTAATTTCCGGGTATAATTTCCCGGCAATATCCCGGAACCGTCGTTTGCGGTATGCCTTTTCCTCCTTTTTCCCTTTTACTTTGATACGCAATTTAAGGTCGTTTTGCCACTTCATAGCATTAACCAAAACAAATGGTATTTCGGCGACGGTTATAATAGCTTTCAAATGCTCAAAGTTTTGCAACATCTTTTGAATGCGGTACAATTTACCCATATTTGCCCCGGCATCCCCAACCGTTACGTCGTCCGGGCGAACGCTCAATTTTTCCAAAAAGACAATCGGCGTGCAAATCTCTTTGTAGTAATTGAGAAAATCCCGTATCTCGTTTATATCTTTCGGCATCTTTATTGCCGTTGCATTGTGGTTGGGTCGCCAAACCACGATACCCCCGGCGGCTCCGGGGTCAATTCCAATAATGCAATCTATTTTCATAACTCAAATAATGACAAATTTCTTTGGTGTTCAATAAGTCTTTTTTTGCTTGCTCATAATATATTGGGTCTTTTTCAATTATAGTTAAATCAAATCCCATATCATGCGCCGCTATTGCATGGCTCATACTTCCCCCATGTGTATCTAATATTTTTTGCCCTTTTTGTGCATAGTTTTGTAACAACCACGAATATAAAGCAATAGGCTTTTCAGTAGGGTGTATTTTTATTTGTTTGTTTTTATTATTTTCTTGCAAAAAACCATGCCATCGCCAACGAAATTTTCTTACTGCGCTATCAAATGAAGTCCATGCGATTTCGCAATCAGCATAATAATTTGTTCCGTTATCTTTATCCCAAACAATCATACATGGCGTATTACTTAAATGGTCTAAAAAGTAATTACCACCCCATATAATTTGATTTTCTGAAACTCTTTTAAGTTCATCAAAATATTCTTTTGGCGGTATATCTTTATCCCAATCTCCCGAATGATATATATTTTTTTTAGCCAAACTTTTACCCGTTTGGGTTCCTGCTCTTTTATTACTACCCGCATCAATACCGTATGGAGGGTCAACAATTGCCAAATCGAAAGATTTATCATTTTTAGATTGCATAAACTCCATACAATCACCATTTATTAATGTTATTTTTCCAAATCGTTCCACTTTCATACTTAATAGTCATCAATATATATTTCGTCCGTAATCATTCTGTCAAACGCACGTGTTATTTCTTTCTTTCGGGCAACCTCATACGCCGTATAATCAATTTCCGGGCTGTCAATTCCTTTTCTCCGGACGTTGCACGCCGTATATTGGTTTATCAATCCAATTGCAGCACGTTGCATATATTTTGCAAATGCTTGTTTCCGGTCGTCCTCTGTTGCGTTTACTTCTTCGGCATAACCTATTTTTTTGAGCCATTCAAAAAGAAACATTTCATCCCCAATTTCAAATGTTATTTTCCCGGTGTATTTATAACGTAAAAAAATAATTCTGTTTCTCGCTTCTCTGCGATTATGGTAATATCTTTTTTCCTCCGGCGTCATTTCCTTTTTGGGTTCCGGCAATGCTTTATATGCTTTCCCAACCACTTCATTTTGCTTTTTCCGATACGCTCCCAATATCTTTGCAAAGTAATCGGCGTTGAATTGTTGGTAATGTTTCCTTTCGGCGTTGCCGTCCCTATCCCTTGGCAAATAGTCGTCCAATTCCCCGGTAATCAGCAATTCAAACGCTAATTTAACCTCGGACAATGTTAATTGCGAATAATAGCGTTTGAGTAAATCCAACAATCGGGTACAAATATACGTCCAATCGTCCCGGTTTTCTGTGGGAATGATAAACCCCACGTCCATTGCGATAAACCGGAACATTTGCCCCGTTTTGGCAATCAACGTTTCATCGTCAATCTCGGCAATCTGTTTTTTTGTGGACGCCACGAAAATACACTTTTCGACCGGAGTTAATGCTTTGGCAACCTCCGGTAATTCAACCATCGCCCGGCGCACCTCAATTGCTTTTGCCGTTCCACTATAAAGCAAAACGGCGGCGGATTGTCTTTTTTCGGGCAACGTTTGTGGCAATCTGTTTGTCTTTTCGGGTAATGTTTCCATCTTAATAATCGTCTTTCAAATACTCAATAGCCCCGGCAACGTTCAATCTTTGCGTTGGGGCTTTGTATTCGGGTTTCAAATGCAATTTTTTCTTTTCGACGTCCCCCCGTATGAAATTGCGGACGGTCGCCAACCAACCGTTTTTAGTGCGCTTCATATTCTTTTGGTCGCTCCAATCGCTAACAGAATGAAAGTAATAAACCAAATCGACCTTTTCAAATTCCGGGGTCGCAAACTTACTTTCAAACTCTGAATAATCCACGCCAACGTCATTTTCAAATTTAACCATTTTGTAAACGTCGGAATTGCGGAACAATGTTTTTTTCTCTTTTGGCTCCTCAACTTTTTTTTCTTCATCGGGAAACAATACAGGGTTCTTTAACCCTGTATTATCATTATCAAAAGAGTTATTAATATCATCTATCTTTATTATGTCGGATTTTCCAACCACGGTGGTTGGATTTTCCAACCGGGGGGTGGTTGGATTTTCCAACCGGGGGGTGGTTGGATTTTCCAACCGGGGGGTAGTTGGATTTTCCAACCACTCCAAAGCAACCCAATAATTAGACGTATATTCACAATAACGCACCTTATTTTTTTCGTACTCAAACTTATTGATATATTTTTTATCAACTAATTGTTTGAGTAACTTAATAACCGTGCTTTTATCTAATCCCGTCCATTCGATAAGATACCGCAATGAACCCTTAAAACGGCTTTCGCCGTCTTGACTAAAACCATGTATCAAAGCAAAAACCAATAATTCGTTACCTTTCAATTTAAGTTTCGTAATCATTGGAGCTAATATAGTTATAAAATTGCTATCCCTTATTGTCATTTTCAACAAATTTAATGTTATTACCGTCTTTTCGTTCGTGTGCATTACACGGGAACCGTTTACATGAACCGGGGAATTTATGAAAATAACAACTTTCACAACCTTGCCAACCCGTCCTTTTAATGGCTTTTATCTCTGTATGATTAACAATAATTGTATCGTTAATCTCTATTTCAAATTTTCGTCCCATTATTTGCCGCCCTCCAATTCTTTAACGGGTTCCCACGCCTTGCGTACTTTCAAAACATTGTCGGCACTCTCATTGGGAACCAACGACACGACGGGAAAACGGGAACGGTCGCCCGGTTTTTGGGTCGTGGCAAATTGTACATTCAAATCAAATATAATGCCTTTGCAAAATCCCCGTTCCGCTAACATACCGTCGAACGTTTCCCGAATTTGCGGAATTGTGGACGCCGTGCCTTTTGTGGCGAATTGCCAAACCCCGGCAACCCCACGAACCAAAGGAACAATAAAGTTTAGCGTTAATGTAACCTCCCAACCGTCGCAATCCGGTTGGCGGCTCTTTTTATTCGGGTAACGCTTCGTTATTGACTGCATTAAATTTGGGTACTTTTCCGTTGTCAACGTTTCGTATTTCTTTCCGTCCCATACTTGGAACGTATCGCCATCGCCCGCCGCAATCAATCGCCCGTCGTCGTCCCGGTATTCGTAACGCTCGTTACATACTTTTGCCGGGTCGTCGTCCGGGAAAACAATTTGTATTGTTTGCGGCTTTTCGCCGTATGCTTGCGTAAATAATCCGGCATACTTTCCCGTTGGTATGAAGTAATCAACGCTTTGCGGATAACCGTTTGCGTTTTTCATACCGATTTTTATTTGACCGACACGGGGCAAAATCAAACGGGATTGTTGCGCCTCCGGTCGTTTTATTCTTCCTTTCATCATTCAACAACTTTTATATTTAACTCTAATTTAACGGGCGAATTTTCCCAATTTATATGCGATAATTCCGGGGGTATTTCTCCCAATAACTCAACCGCATCAATCCAAACGGGGCTATCAAAATCCTGTGTACATCTTTCGGGTTTTTCCGTATGTATAATTGCCCGTCCGTCCTTATCAACTGCATAATATACTATATTCATAACAATCAAATTTCGGGGTCGTCGTTCAACATCTTTTCCCTACTCTCGTTTTTGGGCTTTTTAGGCTCATTTGCGGGCTTTTCTTTCTTTTCCGTGGTATTACCCAGCTTTGCGGTCGTTTTGCCCGTGGCGGCTTTCTTTTCCGGCTCCTTTGCCTTTTTGGGCGCACGTTTAACAATGGTTGTTTTCTTTGGCTCCTTTTCCGGTTCCGGTGCATCCGCCTTGACTTTCTCGGCGGCGTCCGTATTTTCGTCCGGGGTCGCCTCCTTTGGGGCTTTCGTTTTAATCAGTTCTGCCAACGATAACGATATTACGTTTTGGGTCAAATCCGGGGCGTTATCCAACAATACCATACCATTAACCGACGTAAACATATTGTCTTTCTTTTCGTCCTCAATTGCTGCAATCTCTAACAGATACGGGATTTTCCGTATATTGGGGCTATCCGTTTGTTCTTTCAGATTGTACGACGGATGTTTGCGCCAATCTTTCGGGCTGAAATTGAAAATACGGGTAACGGGGAATTGCTCAAAATTGACGTTCCACATATCCCGGTACATCCCTAATTGTATCTCGCTTTCCTCGTAAAATCCTTTGCGTCCGCTCTTAAAATCGACGATTGCGTTAATACGTTCGTCGCCGCCTATCTTTGCCAACATGGTACACGGGCAATCAATCATTCCGGCATACTTGTAATATGGATGCACTAAAGCAATTTCAACCGCCAACGGGCGCACGTTGTAATCTAATACGAATTGAGCAAACGCCAATACGTCCTTTTTCAAATCGTCGGCATAATATATAAAATCGTCCGGCAATCGGTAAACCTCAATATATTCTTTTAGTTTGCCTTTTAACCCGTCCAAATCATAAGCCCGGTTAATTAATAATTCCTCAAATGCGGCGTGCATAAACGTACCATACGCCGCCCGTTCGCCTTTGTATCGTTCCGCTTCCTCAATGCCTTTGTTGGCAATCCATTGTATCAAGTGCGGGGCTTTGGGTAACGTTTGGGACAATATCGTTGTAACCGACGGGAAAAACTCCGGGTTCCCGTTGTCGTCGTATCGGTAATAATAGCGGTGTCCCTTACTATTCAATTGCCAAACCTTATACGGGGGTTCAATCAACGTTTTTTCATCAAAAAACATTGCCGTCATTTCCTCAACCGTCATGCCCGGCAATATCTCAAATATTCCGGTTGGTTGTTCAACCTCGACCGCTTCAAACGGTGGGATTATTTGTTGTTCCTCGGTAATTTCCGGGAATTGGTCGGCGGGAACGGCTCCCAAACTTTCAACCGTCTTTTGTACCGGGTTTTCCGGTTTCTTTTTGTTCGCTCTCATTTTCTACTCTTTTTTAATTCTGAAAATCCACATAATACCATTGCGGCACACAGACCCGCAAACATCAATTGCCACGGGTTCCAAAATGCGCCAATCAGACAAACAACGCCCAACGTACCAAATGTCGCAATAATCGCTTTCGCTTGGAACCTATCGGAAAACATAACGTCCGCCATGCGTTCAAACCATTGTAACCCGTTATTCTTCATAACCAAACAAATAATTAGGGGTACAATTACACATTTCGCAAATGATAACGACCCATTCCAGGCGTATCTGTTTAGTCGTTCCGTTACATAAGTTAGTCATATTAACTTGTTGTGCGCTTTCGGTGCGTCCCTCCCATAACCGGGCGGCAACCTCTTTTTTATAAATTTTAATTCCGGCGGTTTGCGCCCGTGCGATTGCCTCGTTTACTCTTAATTTCGTCATTTCTGCCATTTCTTTAGTCTTTTATTGTTAATAACTCGGTTCGTTGCTCTCTTTGTGTCCGCAATGCGTACACGTCATTTCCTCCCAAATTGCGGTATATTCCGGCGGGGTCAAATATCCGTCGCCTCCGGTCTGTTTATATTCCCCGTCGGTAACTTCCATTTCGCCGCCGCATTCCGGGCAATCGTCGTTACCCATTAAATCCAAATCCGGGACAATGAAATATACCCGTTTCAGATACACGCCCAACGCCTCGGAAATAGCCGCATAACAATTGGCGGTTTGTTCCTCGGTTACGTCCTCGTTTATTGCATCGAAAACGGAAACGCCCCAATTTTCCGGGGTGTCCTCAATAACTTTGTTTTTGAGTAATTCCGAAATGATAATTTCGGCAACTTGGTTGGCTGTTTTCCCGCTATCGGTCGCCAATTTTTTTAATAAATCGCTCTCTTTTATTCTCATATCTTTGCCGGGTACTCCCCCGGTGGGTTTTTGTTTCTGCAAATGTATAAATAATATTTGTATTACCAAAAATAAAACCTTTGAAAGTTTTATTTATTCATGTTGGACGCTTGTAATACAGATAAAAAGCACTAATTTGGTTGCACCGCATAACCTTACAACATCGCTCTCGGTTACTGCGTATCAACCCCCGGCGTTACTTCATTGCGTCGGGGGTTTCTCTTTTAATCATGTATTCCAAATTCACAATCCCCCCATTGGTCGAAATCCGCCCCGTCATAGCTCAACGGGTAACGTTCCGGTTCCGGGCAATCCGTCCAACATTCCCGACGTGCATTATTTACGGCGACCCGTTCCGGGTTATATCCGGGTTTATTCTTTTCCCTCAATTGGGCGGCGCAACTCTTACAACAACAACGTCCCCAACCCCGGCGTAAATTCCGGGTATCGGCGTTGTATTCTTTGCCGCAATTGTCGCAATTCCTTTTTATCATTCCCATATATTAACCCTTTGTAAATCCCTTAAACGCAACATGGTAAACGTCGTATTGTTTCCCGGTAACATAGAACTCAATCATACGGTTTGGGTTTCCGACGTCGTTTATTGCAATAGTCGGGTACGGTTCCCCCGGCAATTGGTTATAATCGCTTTCAATATCCCGGAACCCCTCCGGGAAATCCGAACGGTCGGCGGAAAAATACCGGGTTAAACTTTCTTTTATCCGGTTCAACATTTCGTCCCCGTTTGGCTCAAAATACGCTTTTATCTTTTCTTGTTTTCTTAATGCAAATCGCATAGGTATTTGTTTTAATAGGTTCTTAATTCCCCGTCCATCGGTAATGGTGCGCCCGGTAAACCAACCGGAATACGGGTATAATGTAACCGGGGAACCCCGGAAAGTAAATTGTAAGGTTGTGGCGTTGACCTCCGTAACCGGATAGCCCAACGCCTCCAACCGGGTACGGGCGTAATC
>OJQI01000113.1_pt1 | contig 51197 bp, 58 predicted proteins | sample 1598711 | NCBI WGS metagenome assembly OJQI01 (sample SAMN03922505, study PRJEB24848) | human gut metagenome | isolation source: stool sample | host: Homo sapiens | place: Germany | collected 2011-11 | reverse complement strand
CCCTAGACCCACTGATTAAGAGTCAGTTGCTCTACCAACTGAGCTAAGGGTGCCTGCATTTCTGTTTTGCGGGTGCAAAGGTAGCAACTTTCTTAGACCCCACCAAATATTTGGCCAACTTTTTTTGGTTTTTCTGCACTTTTTTTGTTTTCACCTTGCCGTGCGAAGCAGCAGCATTGCGCTTTGAAAGCGGGCAGTATAGGGGACAGGGGAGGCTAACGACCGATGTATCAGGTCGATAGAACGACGGAGGCCAGTCCTCCGCGGGCCCCACGCCCTTCTCGGCAGGAGAGGGGTGGACCAGCGAGGGACCGGCCTCTATAGACAGGTGCGGCCGAGGGCTTAGTAAGCCTTGGCGATGATGACGCGCTGTGTGGCGGGCTTGCCGCTCACCATATCGACGCCCGGGGTCTGCTCGAACATGTAGGGCACGCAGCGGATCGTGGCCTGGGTGTCCTCCTTGATCTTGGCCTCGGTCTCGGGCGTGCCGTCCCAGTGGCAGAGGAAGAAGCCGCCGTCCTTGATGCGTTCCTTGAACTCATCGTAGTTGTCGCACTCGTAGATGTGGGCGTCGCGGAAGGCCACCGCCTTGCGGTAGATGTTCTCCTGGATCTCCTCCAGAAGGCGCTTGACGCGGTCGGCGATGCCGTCGAAGCTTACCTCCTCCTTCTCCAGCGTGTCGCGGCGCATCAGCTCCACGGTGTTGTTCTCGAGGTCGCGGCCACCCATGACGAGGCGCACAGGCACACCACGCAGCTCGTAGTCGGCAAACTTGAAGCCGGGGCGCTTGTTGTCGGCGTCGTCATACTTCACGGAGATGCCCATCTGGCGGAGCTGGTCGATGACGGGCTGCATCTTGGCCGTGATGGCGTCGAGCTGCTCCTTGCCGCGGTTGATCGGGATGATGACCACCTGGATCGGGGCGATATGAGGCGGCAGCACGAGGCCGTTGTCGTCGGAGTGGGTCATGATGAGGGCGCCGATGAGGCGGGTGCTCACACCCCAGGACGTGGCCCAGACATACTCGGGCTTGTTGTCCTTGTTGAGGAAGGTGACGCCGAAGCTCTTGGCGAAGTTTTGTCCGAGAAAGTGGGACGTGCCGCTCTGCAGCGCCTTGCCGTCCTGCATCATGGCCTCGATGGTGTAGGTGTTGAGGGCGCCGGCGAAGCGCTCCGTCTCGCTCTTCACGCCCTGGACGACGGGGATGGCGAGCCACTTTTCACAAAACTCCGCATAGACGTGGAGCATCTTCTTGGCCTCCTCCTCGGCCTCCTCCTTGGTGGCGTGGGCGGTATGGCCCTCCTGCCACAGAAACTCGCTCGTGCGCAGGAAGGGGCGCGTGCGCATCTCCCAGCGCATCACGTTGCACCACTGGTTGCACATCAGGGGCAGGTCGCGGTAGGAGTGGATCCAGTTCTTATAGGTATTCCAGATGATGGTCTCGGAGGTGGGGCGGATGATCAGCTCCTCCTCGAGTTTGGCGGCGGGGTCCACCTCGATGTCGCTGCCGTCCTCGGTGGTACGGAGGCGGTAGTGGGTGACGACGGCACACTCCTTGGCGAAGCCCTTGACGTGCTCGGCCTCGCGGGCGAAGAAGTTTTTGGGAATGAGCAGGGGGAAGTAGGCGTTCTGCACACCCGTCTCCTTGAACATCGTGTCGAGCTGATGCTGCATCTTCTCCCAGATAGCATAGCCGTAGGGCTTGATCGTCATGCAGCCTCTCACGGCGGACTGCTCGGCCAGGTCGGCCTTCATCACCAAGTCGTTGAACCACTGAGAGTAGTTCTCGCTGCGCTTGGTGAGATTCTTAAGTTCTTTTGCCATATTCTTTAGTCGAATTTTGTTGTTGTCTTCCGAAATCCCCATCGCGATTAGTATTATTCCTATAATGAAATAGGAGAAATCCCTTGCCCGGATGGGTGCAAATTTCTAATTTTGCCGCAAAAGTACAAAAAATAACTCGCAATGGGCCCCTTTTTGGGGAATTTGTTATAACTTTGCGTGAAGAAACGAATGTGAAAACAATATAAAGAACAATACAAATAGAACGATTATGAAGAAGTTACAGATGTTTACGGCAGGCCTTTGCCTGCTCACCGTAGTGAGTTGCCAAACGAAGCAGGGCACGGGTACGTTGGTAGGAACGGGTGCTGGCGCCGTCATCGGCGGCATTGTCGGCAACCTGATCGGCAAGAACACCAAGGGCACGGCCATCGGTGCCGCCGTGGGTGCCGCCGTGGGTGCTGGTGCCGGCACGCTGATCGGTCGCCACATGGACAAGGTGGCCGAGGAGGCTGCTTCGAACGTGAACAACGCCAAGGTGGAGACCGTGACGGACGCCAACGGACTGCCTTGTGTGAAACTGACCTTCGCCTCGGGTCTGCTCTTCGCCACCAACAAGTCAGACCTCTCGTCGGGTGCCATGAGCGACCTCTCGCGCACTGCCACCGTGCTGAAGGGCAACACCGACTGCGACGTGGCGATCATCGGCCACACCGACAAGTCGGGCAACGACAACATCAACATCCCGCTGTCGCAGCGCCGTGCTGAGAGCGTGGCCAACTACCTGAAGGCGCAGGGCGTCTCCTACGGTCAGATCCGTTCCATCCAGGGCGTGGGTAGCTCGCAGCCTGTGCCGGGCCACGAGAACAACGTGAAGGATGCTGCCAACCGCCGTGTGGAGGTCTATCTCTACGCCAGCGAGGCGATGATCAAGAAGGCCGAGGCCGGCACGCTCAACTAATTCCCCAAGCTCCCGTCTGGGGCCGCAAAGGCCCTGGGCCTCGGCAAAGGGGCTGAGGACAGAGAAAAAAATCAAGCCACCCGATCGCTGCTCAAAGGAGCGGAGGTCGGGTGGCTTTTTGATGATGTGGCGCCTTAAAAGGGCTTTTCTGAGGACGGGGGCGCTACGACTGCACAGGGCCGCACTCCACGCGGTCCATCGCCACGTCGGTGGCTTCGCAGGGCACGGCCTCGACCAGCTGGAAGGGGAAGCAGAGGCCCAACTTATAGACATCGGCGGCCTGGGCGAGGAAGCGGTCATAGTAGCCACGGCCGCGCCCGAGACGGTGGCCCTGGGCGTCGAAGGCCATGCCGGGGATGATGGCACAATCGACGGAGGCGTAGTCGGTGAAGGCGGCGCCCTGGGGCTCAAGGATGTGGAAGTCGTCGCTGAGCGCCATCTCCGTGGTGGGCAGATACTCCCTGATCTCCATCTCCGTCCTGCTGATGACCACGGGCAGCAGCACGCGCTTGCCCATCCTCAGCGCGGCGGCGATGAGGCCCGGGGTATAGACCTCGTCGGGCAGCGAGTGGTAGAGCAGCACGGTCTGTGCCTCCTGGAAACGGGGGTCGGCCAGTACGGCCTCGACGATGGGTTGCGACAGGGCCACCAGTTCCTCGTCGGTATGGCGCGCCTTGCGCTGGCGGATGTGCTGGCGCAGCGACTTCTTGGACAGCGCGCTGGTCTCCCTGTCTTTTCCCTCTATGTTTTGATCTTCCATGCTTTTGTAATCTGTGCTTTTATCCTCTGTTTTTCAGTCCTACACACCTTCTATCTCCTGGGCTCCATCTCGCTGGTGGCGCGGCGTGGCTTGGCCGCGGCGGCCTTCTTGGGGAAGGCCTCGTGGCGCTTGATGACGCCGATGGCGGCCTCGACCACGGGGTCGTCCTGGTTGAGATACTCCATGAGGGCCTGCTCGTCGAGCATGTTGTAGATGACGCGGCTGCTGATGAAGCGATCGAGCAGGTGGTAGGAGCGACGGATCATGAGGTTGCGCCGCGGCAGGCCGTTGTGGGTGCCGAAGGTGGCAAACTGATCGACGAGGCCCTGGCCCTGCAGATACTTGGCCAGATCGATGACCTCGGTGAGCGTGCGCAGGTGGGGACGGTTGGCGTCGGTGTAGTTGAAGGCAAACTGGAGGATCAGTCCGCTCATGACGGCCTGCTTGTAGTAGGAGGTGATGTCGGTCGTGTCCTCGGCCACGAAGATGTCGGGCGTGATGCCGCCACCGCCATAGACGGGGCGTCCGAGCGTGGTGTGGTAGGCGGGACCCGTATGGTGGATGCTGTCGCCGGAGAAGAGCTCGCCCCGCTCGTAGCGCTGGAGGAGGTCCTGGTCGTAGTCGGCCTCGTCGCCGAGCTTGTAGGGCTTCTGTATGCAGCGCCCCGAGGGCGTGTAGTAGCGGGCGATGGTGAGGCGGATCTCGCTGCCGTCGGGGAATCCGATCTGCTGCTGCACGAGGCCCTTGCCGAAGGATCGGCGACCGACGATGGTGCCGCGGTCGTTGTCCTGGATGGCACCGGCGAAGATCTCGGCCGAGGAGGCCGAGGCCTCGTTGATGAGGACGACCAGCGGGATGGTCTGATAGGCGCCGCGCCCGCTGCTGCGGTAGTCGCGGCGGGGACTCTTGCGGCCCTGCGTATAGACGATGAGACGGTCCTTGGGCAGAAACTCGTCGGCCATCTGTATGGCGCTCTCAAGGTAGCCGCCGTTGTTGTCGCGCAGGTCGATGATGAGGCTCGAGAAGCCCTGCTGCGAAAGCGAGGCCAGCGAGGCCAGCATCTCCATGTAGGTCTTCTGGCCGAAGGACTTGATGCGGATGTAGCCCGTGCTGTCGTTGAGCATGTAGGTGGCGGCGATGCTCGGCGTGACGATGTCGGCGCGGGTGATGGTGAAGCGCTTCACGGCTTTCGTGCCATAGCGCACCACGCCCACCTCCACCTTCGTGCCCTTGGGGCCCATCAGGCGGCGGCGCGCCTCGGTGTCGGTGACGACCTGGCCGACGAAGGGCTTGCCATCGACCTCGACGATCTTGTCGCCGGCCAGCAGGCCCATCTTCTCGGCGGGACCGCCCTTGATGACGTTGCCCACGTTGATGGTGTCGCGCTGGATGGTAAACTCGATGCCCACGCCGGAGAACGAGCCCTTGAGCTCGCTATTGACCTTCTGCACGTCCTCGGCGGAGATGTAGGTGGAGTGGGGGTCGAGCTGGGCAAGGATCTGGGGGATGGCCTTGTCCACGAGGTCATCGATATTGACCGAATCGACATACTGGTCGTCGATGATGCGCAGCAGGTTGTTGAGGCGGTTGCTGCCGTTGTTGATGATGCTGAGGCGGTTGCCCGAGAAGTGGTTGGCGTAGAACGTGCCGACAAGGATGCCGAAAACGACGCTCACGGCCATGAGCAAGGGGGTAAACCGGTTGGATTTTTTCTTTGACATAACGATCGATGACAGGAGCCGCGCCGACCGGGGTGTCCGGACGGACGGGCGCCTGGGTGCTTGCAGCGCTTGGAATGCTATATACTACAATATGATGATGATTAGACAGGAAGGTCGAGGGGCAGGTGCTCCACCTCCACGCCGGCGCGCCGCAGCAGGTCGATGCCGTCGGTGAGCCGGTACTGCTCGGCATAGACCACGCGCCGTATGCCCGCCTGGATGATGAGCTTGGCACACTCGATGCAGGGCGAGGCGGTGACGTAGAGCGTGGCCTGGTCGCTGTTGTTGCCGCTGCGCGCCAGTTTGGTGATGGCGTTGGCCTCGGCGTGGAGCACGTAGGGGTGGGTCACGCCGTGGGCGTCCTCGCAGACGTTCTCAAATCCGCTCGGCGTGCCGTTGTAGCCGTCGCTGATGATCATCTTCTCCTTCACCACCAGCGCACCCACCTTGCGGCGCTGGCAGTAGGAGTTTTCGGCCCAGATGGCTGCCATGCGCAGGTAGCGCAGGTCGAGAAGCCGTTGCTTGCCCGTATCTTTCATCTTGTCTTGCTTTTTCTCTGTCTATATTTTGGAAATCTCTCTGATTGCGCGGGGAAATGGTTCCTCGGCATAGGGGGAATGTTATTGCTTCTTGATGCCGTCGCGGCGCAGCATGGCGTCGATGGTCGGCTCGTGGCCGCGGAAGCGCTTGTAGAGCGTCATGGGGTGCTCCGTGCCGCCCTTGGAGAGCACGCAGTCGCGGAAGCGCTGCGCTGTGGCCTGGTCGAAGATGCCGTGCTCCTGGAAGGCTCCGAAGGCATCGGTCTCCAACACCTCGGCCCACTTGTAGCTGTAGTAGCCCGCGGCGTAGCCTCCCGCCATGATGTGGGAGAACTGCGTCGTCATGCAGGTCTGCGGCAGTTGCTGGCCGATGATGGCCTTCTGCCAGGCCGCCTTCTCAAAGGGGATGATGTCGGCCTCGAAGGGCTCCTTCTGCGTGTAGTAGGCCATGTCGAGCAGGCCGAAACTCACCTGGCGCAGGCAGGCCGAGGCCACATTGTAGTTGCGGCTCTGGCGGATGCGGTCGATGAGGTCGTCGGGGATGGGCTCGCCCGTCTCGTAGTGGAAGGCGAAGGTGCGGAGAAAGTCGCGCTCCGTGGCGTAGTTTTCCATAAACTGCGAGGGCAGTTCGACGAAGTCCCACCAGACGTTGGTGCCGGAGAGCGACTCGAAGCGCGTGTTGGCGAACATGCCGTGGAGGGCGTGGCCAAACTCGTGGAGGAAGGTCTCCACCTCGCCCAGGCGCAGCAGGGCGGGTCGGTCGTCGGTGGGCTTGCTGAGGTTCATCACCAGCGAGACGTGGGGGCGCACGTTGGTGCCGTCCTTCTCGATCCACTGGCCCTGGTACTCCGTCATCCAGGCGCCGCCGCGCTTGCCCTTGCGCGGATAGAAATCGACGAAGAGCACGGCCAGGTAGCTGCCGTCGCGGTCATAGACCTCGTAGGGGCGCACGTCGGGGTGATAGACGGGGATCTCCTTGTTCTCGCGGAAGGTGATGCCGTAGAGGCGCGTGGCCAGTCCGAAGACGCCCTTGATGACGTTTTTCACCTCAAAATAGGGGCGGAGCATCTCGGGGTCGAGGTTGTAGCGGCGCATCTGCAACTTGAAGGAGTAGTAGGCCGTGTCCCAGGGCTGGAAGTCGAAGTCGTCGCCCTCCAGCTCCTTGGCCAGGGCCACGACCTCGGCGCGCTCCTGGACGGCCGTGGGCTTGTAGGCCTCGATGAGGTCGTCGAGCAAGCGATAGACGTTCTGGGCCGAGGAGGCCATGCGATACTCCATCACGTAGTCGGCGTAGGTCTCGTAGCCCAGGAGCTGGGCCAGTTCGCGCCGCAGGTTGACCAGCCGCTTGCAGATGTCGAGGTTGCACTCCTCGCCCTCGGTGCAGAGCGTGCCATGGGCCATGAAGACCTGCTGGCGAAGGTCGCGGCGGTCGGCGTACATCATGAAGGGACCGTAGCTCGGGGCGTCGAGGGTGATGATCCAGCCCTCCTTGCCCTCCTCGCGGGCAGCCGTGGCAGCAGCCTCGCGCACGGTCTCGGGCAGTCCGCTGAGGTCGGCCTCGTCGGTCAGGTGGAGCTTGAAGGCCTTGGTGGCCTTGCGCAGGTTTTGAGAGAACTGCAGCGACAGACGGCTGGCCTCCTCCGTCAACTGGCGGAAGCGGTCCTTGCCTGCCTCGTCGAGCAGCGCGCCACTGCGGACGAAGGCCTCGTAGCTCTCGCGCAGCAGCGTCTCCTCCTCGGCGGTGAGGGGACGGTGGTGGGCCTTCACCTTCTGCAGACGCTCGAAGACGCGCGGATTGAGGCTGATGTCGTTGGCGTGCTTGGTCAGCAGCGGGCTCATCTTCTGCGCCAGCGCCTCCATCTCCTCGTTGCCCTCGGCGGAGAGGAGGTTGAAGAACACGCCACTGACGCGCCCGAGGAGGTTGTAGTAGTCCTTCGGATGGTCGTCGTGGTCGCGCACGAGGGTGTTGTCGAACGTGGGCTCGGCAGGGTCGGCGAGCATCTGCTCCACCTCCTCGTCCTCACGGCGCATGCCCTCCAGCATCGCCTCCTCCACGTCCTGGAGGGTGAAGCGGCCGAAAGGCGGCGTGTTGTGGGGCGTGCCGTAGGGCAGGAGGAAGGGATTCTCGTGCTTCGGTTGCGTCGCTATATCTTTTTCTTCTGTGCTCATTGCTAATTCTCTCTTGTGCTTGGTGTCGGGGTGGGGCGGGGCACGTCGGCCGTGGCCGCTTCCACCTTAATAATATATTCTTTTAACGATAATGCAAAATTACGGAGTTTTCCCGAAGTACGCAAGTGGGGATGGGAAAAAATGCTTTTCGGAGTGACAAATAGCCGTCCTCCCGATGCTCTCGCCGCCTCGGGCCCCGAAATTTCCAGCAATCGGAAAGAAAAATCGGGGCACATTTTGCTTTTCGAGAGAAAATGCGTAACTTTGCAAATCATATAACCAGCAAACAAAAGGTATTCAACAAGACAGATAGCGACAGTCATGGAATTAGCTACGAAATATGACCCCAGGGAAGTGGAGTCGAAATGGTATCAGTATTGGTTGGACCACAAGCTCTTCAGCAGCCGGCCCGACGGGCGAGAGCCCTACACGGTGGTCATCCCGCCGCCCAACGTGACGGGTGTGCTCCACATGGGCCACATGCTCAACAACACCATTCAGGATATCCTAGTGCGCCGCGCGCGCATGGAGGGGAAGAACGCCTGCTGGGTGCCGGGCACGGACCATGCGAGCATCGCCACGGAGGCCAAGGTCGTCGCACGACTGGCCGAGGAGGGCATCAAGAAGAGCGACCTCACCCGTGAGGAGTTTCTCCGCCATGCCTGGGACTGGACCCACGAGCACGGTGGCATCATCCTCAAGCAGCTGCGCCGTCTCGGCGCCTCCTGCGACTGGGACCGCACGGCCTTCACGATGGACGAGGAGCGGTCGAAGAGCGTCATCCATGTCTTTGTCGATCTCTACAAGAAGGGACTCATCTATCGTGGCGTACGCATGGTTAACTGGGACCCGAAGGCCAAGACGGCCCTCTCCGACGAGGAGGTGGTCTATAAGGAGGAGCACAGCAAGCTCTACTATCTGAAATACTACGTGGCGCCCGAGGACCAGACGAGCGTGGAGCGCAAGGACGAGGCCAACGTCATGCACCGCGACGACCGCGGATGGTACGCCGTAGTGGCCACCACGCGCCCCGAGACCATCATGGGCGACACGGCCATGTGTATCAACCCCGACGACGCCAAGAACACGTGGCTCAAGGGCAAGCACGTCGTCGTGCCGAAGGTGGGACGCACGATCCCCGTCATCGAGGACGGCTACGTCGATATCGAGTTTGGTACGGGCTGCCTCAAGGTGACACCGGCCCACGACATCAACGACCACGCCCTTGGACTGAAGCACAACCTGGAGACCATCGACATCTTCAACGACGACGGCACCATCTCGGAGGCCGCCGGACTCTATGTCGGACTCGACCGCATGGACGTGCGCAAGCAGATCAGCCGCGACCTCAACGAGGCGGGACTGATGGAGAAGATCGAGGACTACACCAACAAGGTGGGATTCTCCGAGCGCACCAACGTGGCCATAGAGCCCAAGCTCTCCACACAATGGTTCCTCAGCATGCAGCATTTTGCCGACATCGCCCTCGCACCGGTGATGGACGACGAGATAGAGTTCTATCCCAAGAAGTACAAGAACACCTACCGCCACTGGCTGGAGAACATCAAGGACTGGTGTATCTCGCGTCAGCTCTGGTGGGGACACCGCATCCCGGCCTGGTACTACCGTCCGCAGGGCGAAGCAGCAGCCGAGGGACCGAAGGTGGGCGAGGTCTTCGTCGATGAGGACCTGAAGGGCGTGATGGCGCAGGCGCAGGCGAAGTATTCGCAGGCGCAGTTGCAGGAGGCCGACTTCCAGCAGGACGACGACGCGCTCGACACCTGGTTCTCCTCATGGCTGTGGCCGATCTCCCTCTTCGACGGCATCAACAAGCCCGACAACGAGGAGATCAACTACTATTTCCCGACCTCCGACCTCGTGACGGGTCCGGATATCATCTTCTTCTGGGTGGCGCGCATGATCATGGCGGGCTACGAGTATCGCAACGACAAGCCCTTCAAGCACGTCTATTTCACGGGTATCGTGCGCGACAAATTGGGCCGCAAGATGTCGAAGAGCCTCGGCAATTCGCCCGACCCCATCGAGCTCATCGAGAAGTATGGCGCCGACGGTGTGCGCATGGGCATGATGCTGAGTGCGCCCGCGGGCAACGACATCCTCTTCGACGAGACGCTCTGCGAGCAGGGACGCAACTTCAACAACAAGATATGGAACGCCTTCCGACTGGTGAAGGGCTGGGAGGTGTCGGCAGACGTCGAGCAGGACGAGGCGAGCCGCATCGCCACGCGCTGGTTTGAGAGCAAACTCCGGGAGGCCTATGCCGAGATGGACGCCCACTTCGCCCAGTATCGCATCTCCGACGCGCTCATGACGGTCTATCGACTCTTCTGGGACGAGTTCTCCAGCTGGTATCTGGAGATGGTGAAGCCAGCCTACAAGGACGGCAAGGCACAGCCCGTGGCCCAGGCCACCTACGACGCCACGCTGCGCTTCTTTGACGCGCTGCTGCGCATGCTCCATCCCTTCATGCCGTTTATCACCGAGGAGCTCTGGCAACACCTTGCCGACCGCAAGGAGGGCGAGAGCATCATGGTGGAGTGTCAGACTGTGGAGAAGCCGACGGAGGCCGACGCGCGTCTCTGTGAGGAGTTTGAGGCGGTCAAGCAAGTGGTGGCAGGTGTCCGCTCCGTGCGCAATCAGAAGAACATCGCTCCACGCCAGCAGCTCGTCCTCCAGGCCGTGGGCACCAACGAGGTGGCTGCTTACGACGCGGCCATCCTGAAGATGGCCAACCTGGAGAAGATAGAGGTGGTGGAGGCCAAGGCCGCCGACGCCTCCGGATTCATGGTCGGCAAGTCGGAGTGGGCCGTGCCCGTGGGAAGCCTCATCGATGTGGAGGCCGAACTGGAGAAGGCAAAGAAGGAGCTCGCCCACCTGGAGGGATTCCTCACGGGGGTGACGAAGAAGCTCTCCAACGAGAACTTCGTGGCTCACGCGCCGGCAGCGGTCGTAGAGAAGGAACGTAAAAAACAAGCTGACGCCATGGAGAAGATTGCCATGGTGAAGGCTATGATCAAAGCGTTAAAGTGAAGCAAGTAGCGACTTGCTAGTGTTAAAAGTATGTAATCAAATTGACATTTGGAAGGGTCGCCGAGATGTGAATCTCGGCGGCTTTTTTTTATTTACGCTCGGACTGAACGTAGGAGGAAAATAGTGAGACTACTTGGTCAAAGCGCAGGTGGAAAAACTATTCTGCCAACTTTTCCCTCACGCGATCCATGAGCCATGCGTCCTGCTGGGCAATGGTCAGGTGGCTATTGTCGAGGACGATGGCGTCGTCGGCCTGGCGCAGCGGCGAGACTTCGCGGTGGCTGTCCATATAGTCGCGGTCCTGGACGTTCTTCAGGATGCTCTCGTAGTCGGCGGGCTGGCCCTTGGCCTGCAGCTCCTTGTAGCGCCGCTCAGCGCGCACCTCAGCTGATGCGGTGACGAAGATCTTGAGTTCGGCCTTCGGGAAGACGACGGTGCCGATATCGCGGCCATCCATCACGATGCCCTTGCCCTCACCCATAGCTTGCTGCTGGCGCACCAGCATCTCGCGGACGAAAGGCTGGGCTGCCACGATGCTCACACGGCTCGACACTTCGAGGCCACGGATCTTCTGTTCCACGTTCTCTCCATTGAGGCAGGCGTCGGCATGGCCCGTCTCGGGGTTGAGGCGGAAGTCGATGCGTACCTGGGGCAGCAGCGCGCTCAGGCGATCGGCGTCGAGCGTGTCCTCGGCGTCGAAAAGATGCTCGCGAAGGGCAAACAACGTGACGGACCGGTACATGGCACCTGTATCCACATAGACGTAGCCCAGTCGGTGGGCCAGTTCCTTGGCCATCGTGCTCTTTCCGCAGGAGCTGTAACCGTCGATGGCTATGGTAATTTTTTTCATATTGTTCTAAGTCGTTGATTTACAATTATTTTTATTTAGCTTCTATAAAATCCGACAATAATTCGGCTCGTGTTGGACACCCAAGATGTACCATCGATGCGAGTTGAGTGGCATCATCAAGAGTGCGGTCTATGGTCGTTTCATCGTAGTGAGGACACTCCAAAACCCCGATCTTGTCGGCATATTGATACACTTCAGCGAATAGCTTCGCTTTTTCCTTGTCTGTATGAGGAACCGTCTCGGGCATACAAGTGAGTAGCTTGCACCCCCATCCCTCCAAAGCAGAGGAGAGGCGGCACTTGCCACCCTCCCATCTGCAACTGCATTTTCGTACGAATTCTGTCATAGATGTAACGACAACTTGTTAGCAACTATATTATATAAGGTATCGGTCAGTCTTTTTTGAAACCGAGGGCAGCTTCTTTCTGCTCCAGTACGATTTCTCTCTTGGCCAACTCGATTTCCTTATCCATTAGCTCACGTTCCTTGACGAGAAGTTTCTGCATCTTCTCCTCGACAGCTTTGTCTTTGTCTGAGACCTGCTTGGAGAGGTCAAGTACCTTGTTGAGCATTTTGGCAATCTCGTCTTGTGAGGCGATGTTCGCACCTACGGTATTGTCAAGATCCAGCGGTTTGTTGGATGACATCACCGAACCCTCTCCAGTATAGAGATAGGTTTTGTTGATAGACGGGAACGCCTGACAAATCATGTTCACGACACCAGGGTTGAATTTCTTGGTGCGTCCACGTTGCAAGTCAAAAATTCGCTGATAGGCAATACCGGTGGCTGTCGCGAACGAAGGGGCGTTCATCCCCAGTTCCTTGAGAACGTTAGCGATAATCTCTCTCGCGTTCACGTTCTTGTCTACTTTTTCACTTTCTTTCATCTGTTCTTACCCTATTAATATGTGAATAACTAAGCCGTCGTGTTTATCACACAGCACGGAAAATTTTTCTTGCAAAAAATGATTATTTTTCTTGCGTAATTGATAAGTTTTGATTATCTTTGCAATGGAAATAATAATAATAACAATACAAAAGTACGGGATTTATCCCGAAAATGCAAATAAGATATATACCTAAAAGTAACAATTATGGTAGTAATGACGATTTACCACAAGAATGACAGTGCGTTTCTCCGAGTTGCGGAGAGCGCCTGTCGCCCGAAAGGAGGCAAGTATGGAGAACTGTGATACAAGTGCACCTCTTACCAAGACCATCCGTGAACTGGGCGTGGGCGATGCTGTGAAATTCCCCATTGAACGCCACGGCTCGGTAAAGGCTGTTGTCAGCCGTTTGCGTCTGGAGCAGATACGCATCGGATGGAATGCGAGAGTAAAAGTTGACTATGACAATTTTCAAGTAGAGGTACGGAGGACGAAGTGATGAAAGCTCTTAGTGATACGGAATTGGTTATAGCTGAATGGTATTGTCATGGATTGACCGACAAGGAAATCGCTGACGTACTTGAAAAACCAGTATGGACAATTCGTACCCACAAGAAGCACATCTACACGAAACTCGGTATCTCCACGACTCATGAGCTCGTGCTGTACATGGTATCAAGGCACTTTGAAAAGAATTGGGACTTGGGAGAAGTAAGGAGAAGAGGGCTTGCAGCCGTTCTTTGCATGCTGATGATAGTCCATATCCTTTTTACAGAGAACTCGGTTTTCTGTCGTGTGCCAAGACGAGCAAGAGCTGAGTATGTCGAGCGGAGGGCAGAAAAATGAAGAACGAACTGAATACAATGGTTATGGTGCAGAAGTACAACTCCATACTGAAAAGAATGGAAGGTTCGTGTTTCTCCTGGGCTATGGCAAAGAAGATTGTCGGTGGCGAGAAACGACTGATGCGACTAATGGAGGAAGAAAAGGTGCACGGCTTTAAGCCAGACGGAGCGCCCAACTCTCAATGGAAGATAAATGCAGTGGAAGTCCTTGCCAATGTCAAGCCTATGACTGGAATTGTTAATCTTGCTTAAAAACAGGAAACAAGACGGGTCTTTGGTCGAAAAACGACTGCTGTTGCACCCAAAATCTGTGTATAAACGCATATCATCAATTTTACCGAAAACTTATCATTTTAACGATTTATAAACATAAATGTAATTATTCAAATTATGGGACTCATTAAGAAACCAAACGAATTGGACGTAAACGTCCGTATCAAGATGTTAGTTTATGGTCAGCCTGGCTCGGGCAAGACCACAATGGCACTCAGTGCTCCAAAGCCGCTGCTTATCGACTTTGATGGAGGTATCAACCGTGTTGATTACGAGTTCATCAAAGACACCGTGCAGGTTCAGAACTACGCAGACATTCTTAACCTCCTCAACAACGAGGATTTGTCTGACTACGAGACACTGGTCATTGACACTGGTGGCAAGCTGCTCGACTCTATGGCTGAGTATCTTATCGCAAGCAACCCACGACTTGGAAAGCGTAACGGTTCTTTGACGCTTGAGGGTTATGGTGTCCGCAAGGTGGAGTTCACTCAGTTGCTCAAGCTCATCAACTCAAAGAAAAAGCACGTTGTCTTTGTTGCCCACCGTACAACTGAGAAGAATGGCGAGGATGTTCGTTATGTTCCTCTCTTCGGTGGTTCCAACTACGACTCGTTGGCTACAGAGCTTGACCTCGTTGGTTATCTCGTTGCTGAAGGTAACCGTCGCATCATCACCTTTGACCCTTGTCAGCAGTCTGAGGGCAAGAACACCTGCAACTTGCCGGCGCAGATGGACGTTCCTTACTTGAAGAACGACAAGCGTGAGATTGTTGGCTGTAACGATTTCCTCGAGAAGCAGGTATTCAAGCGCTATATCGACCGCCTGAAGGAACGCTCTGTTGAGGGCGAGACATACAAGCATCTTATCGTAGAGATTGAGAAGGACATCGCAGCCATCAAGACAGCAGAAGATGCGACCGCCTATATTAAAAAGGTGGAGGAGTACAAGCACGTCGGCAACTCTAAGGCTATAGCCCGAAATAAGTTTGTGGCACGCACAAAGGAGCTTGGCTTGACGTTTGACACCAAGACGAAGACATACTCTGCTCCTGTCGAGGATACCAAGGAAGAGTCTGCACCTACAGCAGAACCAACTAACGAGGAGGGCAAGAACAATGAACAATCAGCAAACGACAACGCATAAGCACTATTCCGCTTATGCAACGCTTCTTGACAGCTTCCAGTCCTATCTCGATGCGGAGAAGACCTACTACAAATACTTCACTTCCGAAAATCCGAGCGTGACGGTTGATGAATGGTGCGATAAAATGTATATTGACCTCATCAACAAAATCAATCGAGTTCCGTTTACGAGTGAAGCAGCAGATAGAGGTACTGCCTTCAACGAGCTTGTGGATGCGCTGATCAAGAAGCCGCTTGCCGAACGAGTTAAGGAAGACGACATGGAGAGTGAGAACATCACATTCCGTGTTGTCCTCCTCCAAATCAAAGGCAGACGAAAGACCGACCCGATAACCGAGCGATACGCTTATGAGGTTGTCTTTGACCCCGATAAGGTTCAGAGAGAGCGATGCGTTGACTTAAAGGACGAGGAGAAGCCTCAACTACGAGAGCCACAGACTTTCAACTTCTTCAAGGATGTAACCGACGAGTTCGTGACATACTACGAAGGTGCTCTACCACAAGTGTTTGTCAAAGGTACGCTTGAGACACATTTCGGAACGATAGACCTTTATGGCTACGCAGACGAACTGCTTCCGTTCTCTTGTCACGACATCAAGACTACCAAGAACTACCATAGCGGTAACTTCAAGGAACATTGGCAGCACATCGTCTATCCGTTTTGTTTGAAACAAATGGGAATGAACATTAGCCACTTTGAGTACAATGTGACTAATTTCAAGGAGACATTCTCCGAGGTATATGTGTTTGAGGAAGAACGTGATATTCCAAAATTGCGTGACATCTGCGAGCGATTTATCCAATTTGTGGAGACGAACCGTGATATTATCACTGATACCAAGGTTTTTAAATCATTAAACGACAGATAGAAAATGGCAGATAATGTAAATGTAAAATTGGTTGGAAGCATGAACCTCGCCAAGTTGTTGGAGGCAGGTATAATGACCATCCAAGGTACCACTTGCGCCAAACGGTGCTTTGTAAGCCCTCTCGAAGAGAATGACTTCTATGTCAAGGTTGAGGAAAAGACAGCGAGGGACGGAACAAAGTATGTGGATAGAAAGTATTGCATCGGTGTGGAGATTTACGAGCTCCGTGAGCCAGACCAGTATGGCAATACCCATTACATGAAGCTATCCACGAGCAAGCAGTTCATCAACTCTCATACACAAGAGGAAGTGGACGCCAGAAACCATATATACCTCGGCAACCTCAAGCCGGTAGTAATCCCAAGTGGTAACCAAGCCTCTACGGTAGACGCTCCAGTTGCGCAAGCCGTGACACGAGAGGATGACGATCTTCCCTTCTAATGGAGAAATTGTCGCTTGTAAAGAATGGCTACGAGGGGACGCAATTAAGCCGTTCCCTCGTAGATACCATCGAGAAGCTGCCCGATGGCAAGTATAACATATACATCGTGAAGAAAGAATACGTTGCCTCTGTTCCGCAGACGCGCCTCTTTTGGATGTGGATGACGTATCTTGAACATTGGAGCGGAGAGTCAAGGGTGAAATGGCACGACCATTACTGTCGTCTTTTCCTTGCTCCAGGACAACGGAGTACGAGAAGCATCAGCTCTGCTGCAATGACTCATTTCCTCAATCAGATACAAACGGACGCTCTGACGGAATGGAATGTGATGCTTCCGGCTCCTGAAGACCAAGAGATTTATAACGATTTCGTATTAGAATACCAAAACAAGTAAAATTATGGATTTACAGTTATTTCAAGACCTCGCCCCTGCTGAAAGAGAAGAAATGCTTGACGCACAGGCTGATGACGTGACAGAAGAGAACTACTTGCAGCCGTACACCAACGCTGAGAAAGCCCAGCGTCGCGAAGAGTACGTTGCCCTCTCACTCGAAATGAAACAGATTACCGAGGAAGAGGACGAAATGAAGCAACAGTTTAAGGAGCGCAAGGCTCCAGTCAAGAAGTGTATGGACACCGTTCTTGCCAACCTCAAGCAAGGCGGAGAGTATGTGAAAGGCAAGCTCTACCGAATTATTGACCAAGAAGAAAGAGTTGTTGGCCTTTATAATTCAAAAGGTGAGCTTGTGAGTCAGCGTAAGGCTTTGCCAAGCGAGTTGAACTCTCCAACACTCTTTGGTCAGGCACGCACTGTATCACTCAAGACAGGAACCCACGACAACTAACAAATATTATTCACTCACAAAAATCTTAAAAAATGGAAGAGACAAAAGAAAAAGTAGTTTCAGTAAACATCGAGAACTACACAGGTGAAAAACCAATCGAAGTAATTGTTCACAAGGGTGAGGCAGCTAAGGCTGTCGATCCGTTGCCCGAAAAGGAGCCTTTGTCATGCAACCTCACCGGAACTATCGAAGCGCCCGCCAACTGGCTTGAGAAGCGTGCTGACAAGGTAGATGGTAAGGCAGTGTACGCTGTGGTGGACCGTGAGAAAATCTCCATTGGTCTCGTCGTGAATGAGACAGATGCACGCTACAAGCGTACTATTGTCGGTCAGGCAGAGTTCTCTGATATCTACAATGCTTTCCGCATCAATGTAGCCGATGGCTGGGAGCCGGCTAAACTTGGCCAGTTCATCCGTCTGCACCGTGCCATGTTTGACGACAAGCAGAAGGCGACAGAAATGGTCGCGAAGCTGAAGAACTTCAAGGCAAGGGTAAACTCCAAGTTGGAGAAGCAGCAGGACCGCGACGGAAGCCGTGGCGTTGTTTATCAGCAAGCTGTCCAGAGCGACCTGCCGACCGATTTCAAGGTGAACATTCCTATCTTCAAGGGTAAAGAGAAGCAGCTTGTAGAAGTGGAGATTGACCACTACGTTCAAGGTGCTGATTGCTATCTGCAGCTGTTCTCACCCGAGGCGCTTGATGTCATCGAGGATAGCACTGACAACCTCCTCAATACAGAGATTGAGCGTTTGAAGACTGCGGTGCCCGATATTGTAATCATTGAGGGTGCTTTGAATGAGAACGGAATCAAGTAATCAATGGGGTACGTTCTTAGGGATTACCAAGTAAAAGCGAGTGATGCCGCTGTGAAGTTCTTCAATGATAGGAAGAACGAGCGCAACGGCATCCTCGTGCTGCCTACTGGCGCAGGTAAGTCACTTATCGTGGCAGACATCGCCAGTAAGTTAAGACAGTGTGTCCTTGTCCTCCAGCCGAGCAAGGAAATATTGAAGCAAAACTATGCCAAATACAGAAGTTACGGCTTGGATAACTGCTCGATATACTCAGCCAGCTTTAACAGCAAGGAGATTAGCGAGGTAACATTTGCGACAATCGGCTCAATCATGGCGCACATTGACGACTTTGACCATTTCAAGGCTATCATCATTGACGAGTGCCATGGTGTTAATCCAGTAGAAGGACAATATGCGACCTTCATCAGAAAGGTTAAGCGTAAAGTTCTCGGCTTGACAGCCACTCCTTACAGGCTTGCGACAGCACAAGGCATAGAGACCAAAGATAAGGGCTTTATGCCCAATGGGTCATATAAGACATCGGACTATTTCATTGATGATTTTCATCCAATGCCTGGCGTTACTCTTAAAAATGCTTGTATCTTGAAGTTCATCACGCGAACCAGACCAAGAATATTCCATGATGTGCTTTACGAGGTAAGCATACAAACTTTGCTTCAAAGAGGCTATCTCGCCAATCTGCGCTATTTCGATATGACAACAATCGACACGAGCAGAGTGAAGCGCAACTCCACTGGTCGTGACTACGATGAGCAGTCGCTTTCTGAGGAGTTTTCTCGATGTGGACTTGGTAATCAGCTGTCCGACATAGTCAAGAGACTCCTACACCCAAAGAATGGCGTTCCTCGCAAAGGAATACTTGTGTTCACCCAATTCATCACAGAGAGCGAACAGCTTGCAAGAGAAGTAGAGGGTGTGGCAGTGGTTACTGGAGCGACAAAAAGTAAAGAGCGAGACCGCATACTGGAAGATTTCAAGAGTGGCAAGATTAAGGTGCTGGCCAACGTAGGCGTATTGACGTGTCTATCTGCTGATACTGAAATCCTCACAAAGAATAAGGGCTGGGTCGGAATTAACGACATTGATAGTTCTGATATGGTTGCTCAATATGATGCGAATACGGAAGTTATCGACTTTGCGCATCCACAAAGAATTATCAAAAAGGAGTTTGAAGAAGATTTCGTATCAATAGAGGGGCGTTATATGAATTTCAAAGTTACGCATGACCACAATATGTTATTCCGTAGACGCGTTGAAAATCATTTGGGAGTTCCGCGCCGATGCAAAGCGCTTGAGCTTGTATCTGAGAGTCGTCCTTATATCCCAGTTAGTGGGTATGCTTCGGTAGATATAATTGTCGTTCCGCAGGATAAACGCTGCTCTGACAAACGCTTTCTTGCGACAAATTCTTACAATTACCGCAAAAGAGGTATGAGTAAAGAAGAAGCGCAAGACATCGCACATAAGATGCTGAAGTTAAGAAACTCTCGTAGATATAAAAATCCGAATGAGCTAACTTTTGACGAGTGTCGTTTCATCGGGTTTTGGCTCGGCGATGGTTCTCTGTATAAAAACAAAGAGGGAAGACGATACAGCGTTTCACAATCTTGCTGTAATCCGCTTATGATAGAATGGGTTGAGAACATTTTGGAAAAATGTGGCATCCATTATAACAAGCAATATTATACGGTATCAGATGATGTTGCAATATTAGGGCAGGAATGTCATGTGAGTGACCATATTTCGTATAATTTGGCTCTTGGCACAGGTGGAAACAAGCAAAGTGTGGAAAGCAATCTCTATTCACTCTTGCCATATCTCCAAAAAAGCGGAAGTAACCTGTATTGGGGATTAAACAGAGAACAATTCTTTTGCTTGATGGAGGGATATTTCAAGGCTAATGGAGACCATGGTAATAATAGAATATATACTGGGCAAGCCTCTGTTGGAGCGAACAAAGAATTATTTGATTTGCTTCAAGCTATTGGTGTGTGCCGAGGGTATCGAGTTACCATTCGGAAGCAACAAGATAGAGAGCACACGAAGAAAACTCTGTATAAAATATCTATGGGCGACTATCGGTATCATCAGATGGTGAGGGATAAGGCAAAAATTGTCCCCAATAAATCTAAAGAGCAGGTTTGGTGTGTGACAATGCCCAAAGGGACTATCGTAACAAGACGGAATGGTCGTGTTACCATAATGGGAAATTGCGGCTTTGATTATCCTGAGCTTGACACTGTTGTAATGGCTCGACCAACTATGTCGCTTGCTATGTGGTATCAGATTGTTGGAAGAGCGATCCGTCCTTTTGAGGGCAAAAACGGTTGGATTGTTGACCTTGGCGAGAACATCAAACGCTTTGGCAAGGTTGGCGATTTGACTTTGAGAGAAGATAAGCCCGGACAATACTACATCAGTGGTGTTGTGAACGGTCAGTACAAACCTTTAACCAACGTATATTTTTATTAATGGCAAATAAGAGAGATACATTCAACAAGCGACTACTCGATGCTATCCGTAAGGGTGGTAACGTTAAGAGTATTCCTGCAAAGACGGTACGCAAGGCTGCTGAAGCCGCTCCATACGAAAGCGACATACAGCAGGCTTGCATTAGGTGGTTTCAGCGCAACTATCCTCAACTTGCGCAAGAGGGAATGTTGTTCCATATCGCCAATGAGGGCATACGCTTGGGAGGCATGGGTGCGAGAGTAAAGCGTGAAGGAGTTGTGAAAGGAGTGGCAGACTTATGTCTGTCAATACCGATGCACGGCTACGGAGCGTTGTACATTGAAATGAAGCGTCCCCACTGCTATCAGCGTCCGGAGCAAAAGGCTTGGCAAGCTAACGTTGAGAAATACGGCAGCAAGTATGTCGTATGCAAGTCTGTGGACGAATTCAGCGTAGAGATTAACCGGTATTTATCAAGATAACATGAGGGATTACGGACCTTTATACGGAGTCATAACTGACCAATGGTTTGAAGACGAGCCATCACGCATCGTGTGGTTCGTTAGGTTGCTCAATGCCGTTGATGACGGAGGGGTGGCAACAATGAGTCGTGCCAAGTTTGGTCGGTTGTTCAATTCCACACCAGATGCAGCCTATTACTTCCTTAAACAGCTTGAAAAGCGAAATCTCCTTACACTTGAAATGCACGCAAAGTGTACGCAAGTAACCATCTGTAATATAGAGAGTTACGATTACAATGCACGCAAACAACACGCAAACAACACGCAAGAGGACGAGGTTACACGCAAACTACACGCAAATTACACGCAAACAAATGACTGTAAATCAGAGTGTTATGATAGCTTTACACGCAATCTGCACGCAAACAGCACGCAATATGACGAAAATCTAAGAAGAGAAAACAGAAAAGAAACTTCTCTTTCCCCCACACCCCCTATTACTAAAGAAAAGAATAAAGAAAAGAAAGCGCTAACGCTAAGTTCCGCCCCCGACTTTGTCGGAGACGGTTCCACCGAAAACGCCAAGGAGTTGGAGAAGCAAAAAAGAGCGGAGCAGCGCAAAGCCAAGTCGAATGAAAGGAAGCAGAAAGAGCAGACCCTGGTCCACAAGGCAAGAGGCATCTTTGAAGCCTATTACAGCGAGCTTTATGATGACAGCTACTATTGGACAGCGAAGGACGCAGTTGCGATGAAGCGGCTCATCAAGAAGATAACCTTTGGCCGCACTAACAGAACGAGACCGCTGCCTTGCGACGACGACAGTCTGTTGGAGGCATTGAAGGTCTTTCTCAAGATGATTAACAAGTCATGGATTATGAACAATTTCTCAGTGACCAAGATAGACAGTCAGTACAACGACATCGTGTCTGAAATCAAGAACAAAAACAATTCAGCATATGGGAACAGAAATCAAGCGAGTCAGACAACCTCAACAGCTATCCTCGCTAATCAAGCAGAAAATCTCCTCAATGACATTGCAAAGGCGGATGCTTTGTATTACCGAGGTGAGCAAGGAGGCGATGGCACTCCGTAAAGCCATGAAACCGTCAGAGATTATCTCCGCTTATAGTATCGACCTTCAGACGAGTGCGACCGCAGCCTTTCCTACCATTGACAAGGCAAGAGAAATGCAGAGCCCGATGCTCGGTGTGATGTCCGAGGCTTTCCCCGAAACTATAGATCCGAGGAGTGGTGAGACAGTGAAGGATTCGGCAGTTATGTGGATGGAGAGTCAGCTACTTGCCGTGAGCATGTTTTGCGGAGCGAGGGAAAAGATGAATGAATGGCAGTCCAAATCGCTCTGCACGCAAATCATCAACGAACACCCGCAGCTTACGCTTATGGAGTTCATACTCTTCTGCTCTCGATTACGTTCTGCGAGGTATGGTAAATTCTACGGCTCCATTGACCCTGCTGCAATACTTGGTTCACTGGATATGTTCCTTAAAGACAGAAGGGAAGATATGTGGAGACGCCAAGACGAAGAAGAGAAGTTGCGGAAAGAGCGTGAATATGAAAAGCAGCGCAAAGAAGCCATATCATACGAAGAACACTTAAGACGCAAGGAGGCGCACTCTAAGTCATTGAAAGCCAACGAAAAATAATTGCAAATAAGATAAACTTTTCTTGCTAAATACTTGCATATATGATAACTTTTGATTATCTTTGCATTAGCAAATAAGATAAAAAAGCAATCACTTAAAGTTCTAAACATTATGGCAAAACTTACATTTAACGAGTTAAGAAAGAAGTTCGGCTTTACAGCCAAAAGAACCAAGGCATACCGAGTTCTTGACGAGTTCGGAGCAAATATCACAAGCCGTGTCAAGGTTATGACAATGGCAGGCGGTTTATTCGCCATTGATGAATTTGGCATCGACATTACTAATCAAGTTAAATTCGAGCGTATATAATGGCAAAGAAACCGCAGCTTAAACCCAAGGACACGACATCTGTATCTTGTACAGAATGTGATAACGCTACTCTGATGCAGTGGGGCGATGACCCGATAATAGCAGACTGCAGTGCTCATCATTGTCGTGAGGTGGCAAGCCATAGACGCTCTTGTCCCCAATACGAGCCGGCAAAGCACTTGCCGAAACCGATAAAGCACCTGCAGAAATTTGCAGGTCTGCAAAACAAGAAGAATAAAGGTTAAACCAATAAGCAATATAACAATGGAATTATTCACTAAGTTATCAGAAATTATGGGCGAGGGTTGCACATTGGCAATCACTATCGCCAAAACAAAGAAATGCAAATTACAGGATTTACTACGATGAAGAAGATACACTATACGGAAAATTATCTACTTGCTCCAGTTCATCCTATCGAGGTGAATTTGATAGGAGCAGGCGGAACCGGAAGCCAAGTTTTGACTTCGCTCGCGAGGATAAACTGCGCTCTAATACAGCTGGGACACCCTGGACTTCATGTAACCGTCATTGATGATGATATTGTGACGCCGTCAAACCTTGGTCGTCAGTTATTCGCACCAACGGAAATTGGCTTGAATAAAGCATTTGTGCTTACGACACGAATCAACCGCTTCTTCGGTCTTGATTGGGATGCTGTTCGCGAGCAATATCCATACGAGAGTTGTGCAACAGCCAATATAACCATAACGTGTGTTGACAATGTGAAGGCTCGTATAGAGATTGGCAAATATCTCCGCAAGAACAAGAATGGCAGCGCAGGTGATAAAGACTATACTATGCCATACTACTGGCTCGATTTTGGTAACACAACAGATACCGGTCAGGTCGTTCTCGGCACAATAAACCCTGTCAAGCAGCCAAAGAAACGCAAAATAGAGTCTTCGGGTACACTTAAATGTGTTGACGAGCTTTTCGACCTCAGTGAAGTCAAGGACGAGGATAGTGGTCCATCTTGCTCGCTTGCAGAAGCCTTGCGCAAGCAGGATTTGTTCGTCAACTCAACCATTGCGCAGCTTGGCTGCAATATCTTGTGGAAGCTCTTCAGTGGCTCCATCGAGAACCATGGAGTGTTCCTCAATCTGAAAAACCAAAGAACAAACCCTATAACCATTCAATAGCTATGAATACGAATAAACCTTGCTTTGCCTCAAGTAATGCCTTGATGTTGTGGCAGGAGGAGAACTGCTTGTGCTGCAAGAAAGCCGTGTGGTATAATCAACGGCTTAAGAAGATGCCGCAGTATCGTTGTGCCGTTCAGCGACAAATAGAGGAACAATCTGCTGGCGAGGAGTGTGTGACGGACAGAACCTACAATGCAACGAGAGAAAAACACTGCCCATTCTTCAAGCCAAAGGACGAGAATGTGGAACAGAAAGCAGAAGTGCTTGATTTCCCCAAGGGTGAGTCGTTGATTAGCGAAACCTCGGTACAAGATGATGAAAATTTTACGCAGCCTCAGCAAAAGGCAGAAGAACAGCCAAGAAAATGCGTAAAATCTGATGCACACCCCGATGCTGCACTCTTGAAACTGTCCCGAGAAACAGGTGTGCAGTATGAGGCGTTGAAAGATGCAGAACGTAGAATGTTCGAGACAATCACGGCGAAAGCGGAGCTGCTTCCAATCTTCCATGAGGATAAGTTCAAGAAGCAAATCAAGGACGACACACACCTTATGCTCGAAACATTCACATGGAAAGAGAACATGATGATAGCTTTCGTTCCGCTTGTCATCAGCCACCTTGCGTGGATCTACGCGGAGAAAGTCCGAAGCTATTGTGCAGAGCAGCGCATTCCGGAGACGGTAAAGTTGTCGAGGGCGGTGAAGCACGTCTGGAATGAGTACCAGGACTCTCTCAAAAAAGACCTTGATGCTCGCCACATTGAACGTATCAACAAGCAGACGGAGCAGTTTCAAAATCTCTACGCTAACGACTTCACTATTCTGTGGTACTGCGTGGATAGTGAGTACAAAAAAGAATATCCCGATGATGATTTGCGGAATATGCACGTTGACGCTTTCGTGTCTATCCTCATGTGTCGTTTCCTCGTAGACCACAACAAACGCATGGATAAGATAATAGAGGCGAAGATGGGATTTGCGCAGAGCATCAAGAACCCGTATATAGACAAGCTGGAAACGTGTATGGATGCTTATTGTGGAAACTACACGATAAAGAACACGCCTAATATTGATGCGTGTTTGAGAATTTTACAGAAGAACATCAACGACATTGACTTTGAGGTCGATGACAGTGAACCGAAATAAACAATGGAAACTAAATCAAACGAAATACTTGAGGGTAGTTGGAAATTTGATGAGAGCGTAGCCGAGGTGTTCACGGATATGCTCTCACGTTCCATTCCTGGTTATGATAATATGCGTGAACTGATGTTTAGGATGGCGAGGAATTTTCTGCGTCCGCACTCAAACGTTCTTGATATTGGTTGCTCGACGGGATTATCAAGCAAAGAGCTTGTCGAATGTGAGGAAGCTGAAATGTGTGATTTTACCCTCATTGATGTCAGCGAGCCGATGCTTCAGCGTTGCCAAAAGCTCTATCAAAAAGACAGAAGGGTTGATGTTCGCAAATGGGACATTAGAGAGGGTTGTCCAGTGCAGCGTTGCTCTGTTGTCTTGTCATGTCTCACGCTGCAATTTGTGCCGATGGAGTATCGCCAAAATGTCATCAGCAGTATCTATAACTCGCTACAGCGTGAAGGGGCTTTGTTTCTTGTGGAAAAGGTTATTGGCAATTCAAGTGTAATTGACGATGTAATGGTGAAAGAATACTACAACATCAAAAAGGAGAACGCCTATACCGAGGAGCAGATAAGCGATAAGCGAAAAGCCATTGCCGGCACGCTCGTACCGCTCACTTCTGATTGGAATAAGTCCATGCTTCGTACTGCAGGCTTCACAAAGGTTGATACGTTTTGGCGATACCTCAATTTCTGTGGCTTAATAGCAGTGAAAAATTAATTGCAAATAAGATAAACCTTTCTTGCTAAATACTTGCATATTTGATAATAAATCACTATCTTTGTAATGCAAATAAGATAAACAAGTAATCACTTAACACTCTAAACATTATGAAGATTATAGAAGTAGTAATTGGTAGCGACCTTAACGAAGAGAACGAGGCCATCTTCAATGAATTTATGGATGAATTCGCAGAGTATATCGTTATGCAGTCAGGTCCACAGACCGTATTGCTCGGTGAAAACTTCTTCGCTAATGAAGAGGAAATCACAGAGAAAATGAGAGTATGGCTCGGTTCTAAAGGTATCGACGAAGACTCTTGGGGGGTTACAGTAAATTATTCATTTGGTTGCTCAGTGTTTGCTGGGCAACCTCAAAAAGTATAAAAGATGGGAATAAATTTCAAGAAACTCAATTCGCAAATAAAGCCGTTGAAACCAGAGTCCAGCAAGTACGGCTTCATTTTCATCGCAACTGATGAACAGAAGAGAAACTTTATTGACACTATTGTCACCATTGGTAGCAAACGCAGACTCGTTTCATTCCTTGTAAGCCTTATAAAAAAAGATGAGGATTTGTACAACGAATTCAAATTATAAATATATGACGATAGGAATAATAGTAGCAATGGATAAGGAGTATGAAGCAATCGTAAAAGCATGGTTGCCTAATGCTCCTTTATCTCGCAATGAGAGAGTTATTAAGGGGTGTCGTATGATACGACTTTACCCAAGTGAAGAAAACGAGGTTGTGTTAGTTCGGAGCGGTATTGGTAAAGTGAACGCAGCAATAGCGACCTTAGAACTTGCATCCGAGAATGTAGACTGCATTATCAGTAGCGGAGTTGCTGGAGGTGCTGCACCATATTTACAGCCAGGACAGACCATAATAGGCCTGCATTACCATTATCATGATGTGTATTGTGGTAAGGAGGTAGCCAAAGGACAAGTACAAGGAGAACGTGAATTCTTCGGAGCCGACGATAAACTGATAAAGATAGCCGCATCATTGCAAATAGAAAAATGCTTAGCCGGTGCTATTGTAAGTGGCGATCAGTTCGTTGACAGCAAGCAGGAAATGTGGCGCATCCTTGATGAGTTTCCATTTGCGATTGCCGTAGATATGGAGTCATGTGCTATTGCGCAAGTCTGCTACAAGATGGATATTCCGTTCATTTCCTTCCGTATGCTCAGCGATGTTGTTCTTAATCCTGCAGCTAAGTGTTACGAAGATTTTTGGGACAAAGCACCGTTGCAGATGGCATCCAACACCATGCGGTTTGTGATGAAAGTGATTAACGAATACAAACCCTTTTAATCATGAACAAAATACTTTTTAATTATAACTATGGCATGGAGGCTGCTGCAATAGCCGGAACCAAAACGCAGCTTCGGCGTGTAATCAAGTTTAAGGACTTCGGCAGCAGAGTAGTACGATACACTCCTCTTCCTGGCACAAAGGGTTCTGCACGCTACCATTTGGAAGACGGAAGGAAAGTAGTGGATTATGAGACTCTATCCACCTATCGCTTAGGAGAAATTGTAGCCATTGGCCAATCGTATACTGATGTGAAAGCATATTACGAGGAAAAAGGTTTACTTGAAAGTGAAGAGTACATGGCGTTCATCAAGGAGGTAGAGGGTGCAAACAAAGAGTATTTCAATGCTGGACGCAAAGACAAGTTTCTCGTCAAGCCACACCTTATGCCACACCATATCCGTATTCTGTCTGTACGAACCCAACATTTGCAGGACATAACGGAAGAAGAATGTCTTGCAGAGGGTATTCTAAAAGAAGAACTGCAAGGAGAAACAAAATATTACATCGAGGACAGCAACACCGGAGGACGTTGCTATTTTAAGACAGCTCGGGATGCTTTCGCCTTCTTCATGTCCCAGACAGAAAAGAATATGCGGAACGTATGGGTAAAGAATCCTCCTGTCTATGTTTACACCTTTGAGACCATTGATTGAAAATATGGCAAAAAAGTTTCTTATAATTCAACTGACGGAGAGCGACAAAGCTGATATTGTTCGCATGAGAAAAGAAGGCTCTACGCTTAGAGAGATTGCTGAGTATATCGGATGCGCAATTAATACTGTCGTTTACCATTTGCGCAAAACTGGAATTTTCAAACAGCAAAGATGGACTGATGACGAGACCATTAATATGATAACGATGTATAACGATGGCGTGACCTGCGCCGAAATTGGCAAACGCCTTAATCGGACAAAGGATAATGTTGCCCATCGTATCTCTTATCTTAGGAAATTAGGAAACAAGAACATTAAATACAGAAAGTAATATGGCAATATTAATGGAAGAAAGCTACTGGCGTAATTCCCATTTGTCCGTAGCAAAGTATTACGGTGGTGTCAACATCAACGTGGCTGGCAAAACGAGGGAGTTTCTTGTCGTAAACAAAGAAGGTATAACTTTGCAAGAGCTGTCAGATCCAAGCAGTAAACATTATGTTGGAGACGAAAATATGGCAATTCCTCCTGGAGAACCCGTAGATTTGATAGATAAAGAATTTATCAAATACTACAAGATGTTGGGAAGAGACAAGTTTATCTCGATTTTGAAGGAACATAACCTATCTTCAATTCCAGAGTTGAAGAAAATCTTTGATACAGCACAATAGAATAAAAAAGACTACTGTCCTCACGGATGGTAGTCTTTGTTTGCAAATAAGATAAATACATCACTAAAAGCAACTAAACATTGATGCCCGATAGGTATAAACCTAAAAACATAAATGTTAATTACCCAAGTTAAGTAATTATCATACTGCAAAGATAGGCAAAAGAAACTGCAAAGTCTGCGAATTTACAAAGAAGTTATCAAAATACTAAGCAAAACTAATCAAAAGTAGTAAAAATCATTATATTATACTTATCTTTGCAATGGACATAAGAATAAAAAAAATAGCACAATGACAAATCGTTTAAATTTGGAAGATATCTGTTTTAGGCATAAGGATAAAGCACCTATTATCATAGCTGGCCCATGTTCTGCCGAAAGCGAAGAGCAAGTATTGGAAACTGCTAAACAGCTGGCGGATGTAGGCTGTGATGTTTTTCGTGCTGGGGCATGGAAGCCGAGGACAAAGCCTGGAAATTTTGAAGGATTTGGTGAGGAGTCTTTATGTTGGCTTGAAATGGTAAAGCACAAAACAGGGATGCTTGTGACCACAGAAGTTGCAACACCTGAGCATGTAAAAGCCGCCCTTCGCCATAATATAGATATTCTCTGGATAGGAGCAAGGACAACAGCTAATCCATTTGCTGTGCAAGCTATAGCAGATGCGCTACGGGGGTGTGATATCCAAGTTTTAGTGAAAAATCCAGTTAATTCTGATTTGGATTTGTGGGTAGGAGCCTTGGAGCGCTTGAACAGAGCTGGGATAAAGCGATTAGCGGCAATCCATCGTGGCTTTTCACTTTACGGAGAAAAGATTTATCGCAATGCGCCAATATGGAAAATCCCTATTGAATTACATAGACGTGTTCCTGACTTACCCATATTTTGCGATCCGTCACATATGGGAGGGAAAAAAGAACTTGTCGCACCGTTGTGTCAGCAGGCTATGGATTTGTGTTATGACGGACTGATGGTAGAGGTTCACTGTGACCCAGATAAGGCGTTAAGTGATGCTCAACAGCAAATAACACCGAGACAATTCAGAGAGATTTTGACAACTATAAAAATAAGAAGAGAAGTTCCTGCTGATTATAACTTGACGTTTAGTCGTAGCCAAATTAATTTGATTGATGAAGATTTAATTCGTATCTTGGCCAATCGCATGGATGTCTGCCATGAAATTGCAATATATAAGGCAGAACAAGGAATGTCCGCCTTTCAGTCAAGTAGATACAATGAGTTATTTGAGAAGTGGGTAAAAATAGCAAAACAATATGGACTACAGAGTCAATTTATTAAGAGACTTTTCTGCCTTATACATGAAGAGAGTGTTAATGAACAGATGCAAATAATAAATTCAAAAGAATGGCTAAAACAGCAATAAGAGAGAGAATATACCAACAAATGTTGCTTCGTGGAGTAACCCAAGCAATGATATGCAACGATCTGGGGCTTCAGGTTTCAAATTTCAATGCATATATACGCGGAAACAGAACTATCTCATTTAGAGATTTGGTCAGTGTGATGACGTACTTGCATATCTCTGTCGCTCCGATAGGTACAGAGTTTACAAATATTCCTCCAGACAAAATGAATGAGGTTTTTCGCGAACGTATTAAACGTAGTGGATTAAAGATGTCTGAGATATCCGCAGCGTCAGGAATATGTAGCAGTAGTATTTCAAGCATCATAACAGGAAAGAGAACGGCATCGTCAAGAAATTTAGGTAAGCTCATGACAGCCCTCGGTCTTGACATCGTGCCATACAAAAGAATAACTAACAAATAATAGACAAATGGAATTCGTAAGAAAGAAAATTGACGAGCTGGTTCCTGCGGACTATAACCCGCGAAAAGATTTGCAGGAGGCAGACAAGGAATACCAGGACATCAAGAGAGGTATTCAGACTTACGGGCTTGTCATTCCGCTTATCATGAATAAGCGTACTGGCAATCTTGTAAACGGACATCAGCGACTGAAAGTTCTCAAGGCTCTTGGCTGGACTGAAGTAGATGTCAGTGTGGTGGACATGGACGATAAAAAGGAGAAAGCCCTTAATCTTGCACTTAGTCGTATTGACGGCGACTTCGACAACAAAGCCCTGACAAATGTGATGTCTGAAATCAGAGCCGCTGGCATAGACCCTATAACATTGGGTTTTACCAAGTCCGAGGTTGAAAAAATGTTTCCCAAAGAAATGGAGGTCGAAAGTCTTTTTGGCGAGGATGTAGACAACCCATTCACTGGCGATGACGATGAGCCCGAGGAAACGGAAGTGGTCGCAATGGTCGGCAAATACCGTTTCAGTATGGAGAAATCACAGGTTGAAGAAGTCATGGCGCAGATCCGCTACCGCAATGGCTTTGTAAAGGAGAAAGTGGAAAATGAAATAAAACTAAGATTGTTCTATGGAAAAGACTGGAAACAACACGCAGCAGCCGATGACCTTTCGGAAACTGAAGATTAGCGAGATAGAGGAAGCCTTCTACAATCCTCGCAAAATGATGAAGAAGGAAGGTAAAAAATATTCAAACCTCAAAAACAGCCTGGAGCAGTTCGGGTGCGTGGAGCCGATGGTGGTGAATGAGGTTAATAACCGTCTCATTTCTGGACATCAGCGACTGAACGTGCTTCGCGACTTCGGAGTTGACGAGATTGACGCCTCTATCGTTCATATCGAGGACGAGGCAAAAGAAAAAGCACTCAACATCATGCTCAACAAGGTAAAGGGCAAATGGGACACCAAAAAGCTCGCCGATGTGCTGAAGGATATAGACGGGGAGTTTAATGCCCTTGACCTCGGATTTGAGGAGGGTGACATTGCAGAGTTCTTGAAGAATGACGAGGATATTACCGAGAGTGTAGACCGCAGCAAGGCTGAAGAAATGGACTCTAACTCCAAGGTTGGTACAGAGAAACTGGCAAGCACAATCGCCATCGCCGGTGTCCATTTCAAAATATCAGCAGAAGAATACACATGGCTTGAGCAGGACCTTGTGGAAAAAGGGTTCTTTTCTGAAAAAGAAATAGGTGATGAACTTAAAAAAAGATTTTTAGCATATTTATGATACAGATGGTAGCGCTGGATAAAATCCATGCATCAACTTATAATCCCCGAAAGTCAGACCCTAAGCGACTTGACTTACTGGAGCTTTCCTTGCGGAAGCTCGGTTTCCTTTCCCCCATTGTCGTAGACCAAGGTGGCGAGATTATCTCTGGTCACCAGCGTAGCTTTGTTGCTGCGCGAATAGGGGTAAAGCGAGTGCCCGTCTTGATTATACCGAGAATGACACTTGATGAACGTAAAAGCCTCAACATCGTTTTCAACAGAGCGACCAATGACTTGAAGCGTTCTGACACTTGCAAGACCGTAACGGAATATGTGAGCAAGTTTGACATTGACACCATTGCAAAGGACTTGCCGGACCTTTCTCCAGACACGCCGGAGTTCTATCCGTGTATGAACACAAAAAACGAGGACAGTTTTGAACTGCTGAAGAAAAACAGTAAAAAGATAAATCAGTATGCGACTACAATGTATGGCACGTTGTGTCGTAAAAAGATAGAGTTGCCAACGGTCATTGATGAAGATGATAATGTTGTAAACGGTATAGGGCGTGTCTATTACTATGCGGAAAGAAAAATCCGTCCTATCCCCGTATGCCGCATATCCAACAAGCAGGCTTTATTTGCCAATCTCATGCTGAATTATCTTACAATGGACTTTGATATTCAGAACCGTTATGCAGATACTCTTCGACACAATTCGTTTATGCGTAGCCGCAATACCCGAGGAGGGGGGCTTGGCTGTGGCTTCTTCAAGGGTCTGTGGCCACGTTTGAAATGCGAGGAAACAATGATACTTGACGGCAAAAAGAAAGACGAGTGGACTGCTCGTTTTGGCACAAGCATCGTTGACTTTGGGGCTGGAAAACTCAACAACACTCGTATTCTCCGTGAAAGTGGTATCATGTGTTCTGCCTTTGAACCGTATTTCCTCGCGACAGGCGAAGTCATCAGCAAACAGGAAAGTCTGAAGATTGACCGCAAGTTCCTTGCGGAGATAGCCGATGGAAGAAAGTTCAGTACAATCTTCATTTCTTCAGTGTTCAACTCTGTGCCGTTCATGGCAGACCGAATGGCTATCGCCACGATTTGCTCCGCCCTATCCTCCCCAGAAACGATATGTGTATGTTGGACGCAGGGTGTGAACTGTTGTAATAACATCGGCATCAAGCGTGAGGACAAATGCAAGAACGCATCCAAACAGCTGACATTTAATGTGGATTATGAACCAAACGTGGTGCTTGGCGATTTCTCTGCATTACCAAAGGTGCAGAAATACCACACCAACAGTGAAATCTTCGATATCTTTAGCCCGGTGTATGGAGACATCTACCGTCTTGATCGGATAGACAACTTCGTGTATATGGAGTGTCGCGGTACAAGACTTGATGTGAACAACCCCGAGTACATGGAGCGCCTAAAGAAGGCCATTGAGTTCGAGTTCAATCTGCCTTACCCCGACGGCTCACATGCTGGGCTTGTAAAGGAGGCAAAAGATGCCTTTGGAAAACGCCTCGGAGTAACAATAGAATAAATGTCAATTACTTGCATATTTGATAAATTTTTCTTATCTTTGTATAGGTTAAAATAAACAATTTTGCAATAATGAAAGAAAAAATCATTTTATTAGATTTGAACTACACTTTGGTCGCCAACCAGCGCCAGACCCGCATGATACGACCTTTCTCTGCTCGACTGAAAGCGGAGGAGTACAGAAAAGACCTCATTGAGGTCATCAAGGACAATCGTGTGGTCATAATCACTGCCCGTCCGTCTTACCAGGGTTCCCAGACAATGGAGAACATCTTGCGTAAGACGGACTTGCGACCCGAAGAGGCGTATTTTAACGACCTCAATCTTGATCCGCCCTCAATCAAGGAAAGCATCCTCAAGCGTTTTGTGTTCCCAAAGTACGGAAACGATGGGAAACAATTCTTCGCAGTGGAGAGCAATCCGCGTACGAGAGCTATGTATGCCCGCTATGGTATTCCTGCGGAGCCGTATGACAGGTTCATTCAGCGGTTTCCGGATATAGCCAAGGACACGGGCAAAAGTCCAGTTCAGTACAGCTTATTTCCAGACTATGACGAATAATAAAAAATCAGACAAGAGCAAAGACCATTATGTTCCCACGAAACAATGGGAATTCAATAAAGAAGTGACTGATGTGTTCCCTGACATGCTGTCTCGTTCAATACCGGGCTATGACAGCATGAGGGAACTTGTCTATCGTATGGCTCGCAACTATGTGAAGGAGGGAACAAACATTCTCGACATCGGTTGCTCAACAGGCTTATCATCAGAGTTGCTTATAAAAAACTTTGGTGCCAAGTGCAACTTTGTCCTTACGGACGTGAGTGAGCCGATGATAGCCAAATGCCGAGAGAAATACTCTAAGGAGATACAGGATGGATATGTCAATGTCAAGTACAGCGACCTTAGAGAAAAACTGCCTGTAAAAGGCTGTTCTCTTATCCTCTCCTGTCTTACAATTCAATTCACTCCGATAGAGTATCGACAGTTCATCTTCAAGAACATTTACGAGTCTCTTGAACCTGGAGGTGCTCTAATTCTTGTTGAGAAGGTGATGGGCAACAGCGATGATATCGACAATGTGCTCATAAAAGAGTATTACGACATTAAGAAAGAGAACCAGTACACAGAGGAACAGATAAAGACGAAGCGCAGAAGTCTTGAAGGCTCCCTTGTGCCGCTCACTATCAACATGAACGAGCAATTGCTTAACATCAGCGGCTTCCGTAAGGTTGACACATTCTGGCGGTATCTCAATTTTGTGGCACTCATAGCAATAAAGGAGAAATAATCATGGCAGCAGAACGAGGAAATCAATATTACAAGCTTGCATTAGGCGCATTAGGGCGGCCTACGGCAATTAAAACAGCCGAGGAGTTTCAAGAGAAGTTCCTCGACTATGTTGCGTGGAGTGAGGAAAACCCCATCCTTTCCAAGAAAGCGTCTCGACGAGAAGGTGCAGTGGATGCCAATGGCGACAAAAAACCTGCTGAAACACGCATCGAATCGGAGTCGAAGCGCCGTCCTCTCTCCATGTATGGTTTGTGTGCCTACCTCGGCGTGAGTCGTAAGTGGTTCGAAATGCGGCTAAAAAATCTTGAAGACAAAGACAGTGAACGAACAGAAGAGGAAGAAGCTTTTTTTACCGCCATGACGCGTGCGAAGAGTATCATTGAAATGCAGCAGTATGATGGAGCCAGCGTTGGTGACTTCAATGCTACACTTACAATGAGAGCACTCGGCCTTGGAGACAAAGTGGATATGACCAGTGACGGAGAGGCTATCAAAGCCTCAATGCCAATCATTAACATAATGAGGGACGAACGTTGTGGAGATAGATGTGAAACTGAATGACAAGCAATTTGCGGCTTATGACATTCTTACAGATATGGGTAATGGCGTAACGGAGCTGCTTTATGGAGGTGGAGCTCGTGGTGGTAAAACCTGGCTCGGCTGCTTCTGGCAGATAACGAACCGCTTGAAATACCCGAAATCAGTTGGGATGATATGCCGTGAACAGCTCGTTCAGCTTCTTGATACCACGATGAAGACGTTCTTTGAGGTTGTTGAGTTTCTCGGTTTAAGCGATCAAATTTATTTCAAAGGAGGCATGACGAATAGCGCATACTTCTCTAATGGCTCAATGATATTTTTCCGTTCGCTGCAAAAGAAGCCAAGAGACCCAAACTTTGACCGCTTTGGTTCGTATGCTATAACCGACCTTTTCGTGGATGAAAGCCAACAGGTAGCGGAAAAGGCTATCAATGTGCTTCGCGGTCGTTTCTCTTTGCTTGAAGGATTAAACCCTGACGGAACGAAATGGAAGACGATACCCAAGGCTATGTATAGCTGTAACCCATCCAGAGGCTGGAACTACACGTTGTTCGTCAAGCCGGAAAAGGATGGAACAATGGCACCCTATCGGCGTTTCGTCAAGGCTCTTCCAAAAGATAATCCGTATGTGACACAAGATTACATCGACAACCTCTTGCGTTCAGATAAAATCACTGTACAGCGCCTGTATTACGGAAACTTCGAGTATGACGACGACCCTGCATCACTGATAGATTATGATGCTCTGATAGACATGTTCCACAATGAACATGTGCAACCAGTTGGAGGTCGTAGCTGTTCTGCTGATATTGCAACTAAAGGCCGTGACAGGTTTGTGGCTGGCTCGTGGGTTGGCAATGTATGTACGATTGCTATCGACAAACAATACTCTCCGAGTAAGGAGGTGCAGGAAGACTTGAAGAAATTGCTTATCCGCGACAAAATACCTCGGTCGCTGACGGTAGTGGATGCCGACGGAGTAGGCTCTTTCCTGGAGTCCTATCTTGAGGGCATAAAAGAATTTCATGGTGGTTGGAAACCTCTTGACCCACGGTATCAGAATTTGCGTGCAGAGTGTTATTTCAAGTTGGCTGAACTTATCAATAACCGGCGATTACGCATCATCTGTACCGACGAGCAACGAGACCGAATAATAGATGAACTCGGAGCGTTAAAACAAGCTCATATTGACAATGATGTCGGGCGTAAAGATGTCATCAAGAAGGATGAATGGAAGACATTACTTGGTGGAAAATCTCCAGACTATTCTGACATGCTAATGATGGCAATGATATTTAGACGAAGTAAGTCTTCAGTAGGCGCACAAGTAAAAGTAAAAGTAAGAAAAGAACAGTAAAAAGAAATTATGACAATAAGAGAAAAAATCTTCCTTCGCATGAAGGAACTTGGTGTTAAGAACAGAGCTGTTTGTGTCGACCTCAATTTCAAGGAGCAGAATTTCTCTGCGTTTCTGAATGGTCGTCGCACGCTTCCGTATGATGACCTTGAGAAGCTGTGCATGTATCTCGGTCTCACTCTTGAAAGTAAAGAAAAGGAGGAATGATTATGATAGTCATTAAGAACAGCATTATACCAATCAAGGGCTTCAAGGCCCTGTTCTTCTTTGGCGTTCTGTTTGTGCGGAACGACTTAAAGAAAGGCATCAGCTATGTGGACTTGAACCACGAACGCATCCATTCAAAGCAATGCATCGAACTCCTTGGCGTGTTCTTCTACCTTTGGTACATCATTGAGTATCTGATACGCTTGCCCCTGTGTGATTTTGATAGCCATACAGCCTACCGAAGCATCTGCTTTGAGCGAGAGGCGTACAAAAACCAGGAAGATTTGGAATATCCGAAAAAGCGCAAGCATTTTGCTTGGCTTAAATATGTAATTAACAAATAAACGAATAATATATGTTCAGAGAGAAAATTAAGATGGCGATTGGAGCCAAGAACCTCCGAGTCTGCCAAGTGGCTACAGAATGTGGGATTGTAAGCACAAGCCTGTCATCGTACCTCAACGGCTCAAGAGGTCTGAAATACGACCAACTGGAGAAACTTGTGGCATATTTGGGGCTTACACTTAACCCCAAGAAGGCTTTCCATTTCCATTCGAATTTCATAGAGCAGCAGGAGACAGAGCGTGAAGCTAAGATTGCTGCACGGCAAAACGAATGAACGGCATCGTTCAGTAAAACCTAAATGCAAATAAGATAATTATCGCTAATAATAGCTAAGTTTGTCCGATATGAAGAAGAACAAATCACGATACAAAAAGCATAATGGTGACGAGTGCTCCTATAAGGACTTTCTTGTAATGCTTCCATGCTGTGCCGAAAAGGTGCAGAAGGATTTGCTTGAAAGACTAAATGCGCAACCTCGCCCTTCTTTTCTTTGTGGCGTTGAGGTTCCTAAAAACCTCAATGCTTTGTCGTATGGTACGCTTGACGACCTGCGTAGCGCAACTGCTGCAGAAGATCCGATAAGCGAATGTGTGCGCATCCTCCTTGACATCAGCTCAGTGGACCTGATGGACGCTGATGTAAACGATGTGTTTGGCTTCCTCTCGTTCGTCAAAGAAGAACTGGAGAGAATAAACAAGCTGTTCGGAGACATCAAGCAGACATATTCCAAAGAGGAAGAAGCTGCCGGCGTTCGTGATTTGGACTTTGGCAGCTTCGGTGTCCTTGACTGGTATGCGAGACGAATGGGCATCACCAATCAGAATGATGTGCGCGATGTTGCTTGGGTTCGTATTTACCAGTGTATGAAGAATGACAATATGCAATCCGAGTTTGAGAGAAGGCTTCATAAGCAGTATATGAACAATAACAAAGTTAGGAAGCGTTGATATGGGAAATACAGAATTAAAGGGTACAGCCAGATACGGAACCGTCGAGCAGAAGATACGTTCCATCGTTGAAAGCCTGGAAGGTGTCGCCTATATGTTCAAGAACTGGTCACAAGCTAACGATGAGATAGACCACATCGATGGACCTACCATCATCTATGTTCTTCCTCCATCGGGAGACCTTGACTTTGATTACTCGCAGGTGCGCGACTATCCGCAGAGTCAGATAGCTTTTGTAGCCTCAACGGAGTTCGATTTTGAGGGAGAGGAGAATGACAACATCATCGAGCAGATGAAGCGCTTGTGCATCCGCTTCGTGAAGAGCCTTAATGAGAGTGGTCTGTTCGAGCAGATAGAAGGTAGGCTGTCTTACCGTGTGCTGTATGACTACTTCGACCAAAATGTGACAGGCATCGTTATCACGCCACCTCTCATCGAGGAGGAAGGTGTTATCATTTGTACTGACGAACATCGTTCTGAGGACGAGAGGGAAGGAGAATAGCCTATGGCAGCAGCGAGTATTCAAGACATCATCAAGCAGCACCTTGAAGCTGTCAAGACGGGTATTATACAGCATATGTCACAGCAGGGACGTATAGCAAGCGGAAGGTCTGTTGCTTCTTTGGAGGTAAATGTAAACGCCAATGGTGGTTATCTTGAAGGTGCAAGTAGCTTTCTCACGATGGAAAGAGGTCGAGGACCGGGTAACGTTCCGAGAAACTTCACGAGCATCATCCGTGACTGGATTGTTGCCAAGGGTATCTCGTATCAAAACCTCATACCAAAGAACGGCACACCCGAACAGGGGCTGACTCGCCTAAGCGGTGCTATAGCCTACTCTATAATGAAGAATGGAACGAAGCTCTATCGTGATAAAGGTTATAACGATATCTTCGATACAGCCCTCAGGGAGGAGCTTGAAAAGATAGCAACAGAGTCCGCTGGCGTTTTCGATATGGAAATAGACAAGATACATCAAGACAACGAAAATACATAAAGCAATGCGAACAGAAAGAATATCATATACGGTAAATGGAATGGAGAGGTCTGGAACAGTAAAATATCCAGACCTTTGGTGTTTTGCGTTTAATCCCAATTACATCGAAATAGACCTTAATGACGAATCGGCAAACAATGTGCTTGCTGTTTCGTTACAATCGGATAGCGGTAATTACACCCTAAACGCCTCATTGTTCCATGGCAAAGCGTCAGTGTATATCTCCAAGACTCTGCAGTTGCTTATTGGTAAGCCGGAGAAAGTAAGGTCTGCCACCGTCTATATATCATTGAACGATGGCGATGTAAAAATGCTTGCAAGTGACCTTACGCTAAACGCAGTTTGGGGAAGTGTGAAGATTGGTGAGCAATTTGGCAAGTACGGAGCTTTCAAGTGGAACGGCAAAGACCTTAGCCATATCCGTAATGTCGTATGGTTTAGGAACTTCCCATTCTACGTTTCCATGTTTCGCGCCGAAAGCGGAGAATTAACATCAGCCAAATTTGACGGCAACGAAGCGGACGCTAATGCCCAGATATTCCGATATAGAATAGACAAGGTTGTGACCGGTGATTTGCCGACATTTCCTGCCTATTCTAAAGTACTAACAGACCCATTTATTGTTCTGAACAAAGAGCATGGTGTTGTTTATGCTTTAGAGAATAGTCTTAGCACAATGGCTTATGATTCATGGGCTTCAAATAGTGGAGGACGTTGGGACTATGTAAATGTTGACGGCACCATACGGACAAACACAGAGTTTTCCTATAACGAAGAAATTGTCAGATGGAACAATGATACAAAAGAGCTCGAAACATCGTTGATTGGTAACGCCAAAACAGACGGTATTTTTGACCTCAACCCTGCTATCTCTTTCCCTAATGCGATAAGGACTGCCCAATATAATATTTGCCTTGAGAAAGTAACAAGTGGAATATTCGATATGAATTTCAACTTTGCCTTTCCGGACATGGCGAAGATTGTGAATGAAACGGTGAATATGCGAATTTGCAATGACAAGGATGGTTTATACATACGCTGGATAGACCGTTTCGGCTTTCTGCAGTTCTACTTATTCCGTGAAGGGGAGGCTACGGTAAAGACCAAACCTTCATCAGACACGCTTCAAGTTGAGCGAGAATTCGGAGGAATGTTTTTTGGGGGTATGGAGCGAGCTGCAGAGATAACAAGCGAAGAGACCATCAAGTGCTGTGCAGTCAATCTTCCAAAGGACATCCTGGAATATGTCAAGACAATCGTCAGTGCCCCAATCGTTGATTTGTATCTCGGCAAGAACAAAGGCGGCACGGAATTGTGGCTCCCAATAAGCGTAAGCAGCGGAAGTTACTCTACGGATCCAAAGACCATGTTGTCCGATTATGAAATCACTATCGGAAAAACAGACAACTCAAGCCAAACACTATAGTTATGATAAAAGAAGAGCTTTACATAATCAAAGATGGGGAGAAGTACAATCTCGACCTACCCACACCCTCAGGTATTACATTGAAGTGGGTCAGCAATCTATTCTCAGACATATCCAAGCTGACGTGTTCCTATTCATATACGTTCAAGCTGCCTATGACTGCAAACAACCGCAGAGTGTTGAATATTGCTGACGACATTCGCCATTCTTCAGTATTTGCAAGAATATCCGTTGATGCAGAATTTTACATCAACGGTGTATGCTTGTGTCCCAATGCCAATCTTCATGTGTCGGAGATTGGTGCTTCTTCATTTTCGTGCGTAATGACTTGGCGAGTACTCAAAGCGTTTGAGAAGATGAAGAGTGATTCTATAAATCTTAACGAACTACCATCAATAGGTACGTTCGTATGGAAAACAGGTGATGATAGTCTTGTGTATGGGTTCCCGACCCATGCCCACACCAACATGGAGGATGTGTTTTATCCCAATTATGATGCAGGAATTGCATACGAGGAAGGTACGCCACCGAAGCCAGTTGTACCAGTTTATCGTCTGGTGCAACTTATCAACGATTACTATGGAGTCAAGTTTATGCTTGGTCGAGAACTGGCAGAGGGAATGGGACTTCTGCCTAAAGCCAACTTCAACAACAAAAGGTACTATGGCAAGAATGTGTACGATGATTACTTGACTTATGGAGTATTGCCAATTACAGGCATAGGTGTGAGTAGTGGAACACAAAATAAGTTTACTATTGCGAACGTAGAAGGAAAGTCCATTTATGATAATACGATTGATGTTGGTAGCAAGGAATACAGGGCAAGTTGGCAAAGCTGGGTCGTTACCTCAACTAACCAAGGAACAAAGGACAGTATAAGAAGCGTTGTTTATGAGAAAGACAGTGATTTGAGTAATTGGCACAGATATGCAGACATAATGGGAATTTCTTTCAATGGGAATAAATATATTCAATCAACCGTCTGTGAAACATCCAGCGAAACGACATCTGTGAACGAAGAAACAAGTAAGCATCTATATGGTAAAGGAGGTGGACAAACATCTGGCGGAGTCCATTTGTGGACGCATTGGGAAATTTATGCTTGTACGGGAGTTTTGAAAGACAGCTTTACTTTGCAAAAGGTAGTCAAAGGCGGTAATTTTAAAAGTCGCTATCTCTTTCGCTGTCTTATCGACAGTGAATTGCGTGGAGAGGCAGAAGTGCGTGTTTCCAAAGAGGACATAAAAGCTAAGAAAGCAGAGGCAAAAGATTACTGGTGGATATATCTGCTGCAAGTCAAGCAAGGTGAGAACGATGAAGATGCCAGCGTAGACGTGTATTCGGAGGAATCCGAGGACTGGATGGGGCTGCGCTCTATCTCTCGTGAGGAAACCGACACAGAGTATATTTACAAGTTTGACTTCGGCGTCAAGTATGATGTCCGTAAGCTCTCTATTGACGCTGCAGACAATGATGAGGTTGGTCTGTGTTTTTGGAGCGGAAGTTACGAAGAAGGTTGGGCAACGAAAGACGCTGACAACAAAGTGACAGGTACTGGTACGAAATACACCAATACAGCAACATTCTCATATTTGAGAGTTGCAAGCATAACGCCGATAGTTCAGTTCGACGGACTGCCTGCAGAAATGGGCATCATTGAAAACTTGCCCGACATATCTTGCTTTGATTTTCTTAAAAACTTGTTTTACTTAAATGGCGCTTTGCCGCGTGTAGAGAAAGACGGAGTAACTATCACCGCAATGTATTACAACCAGCTACGCGACAGGGTCGTCAATGGGGATAGCCTTGACTGGTCAAAGAAACTGCTTTCTGGAGTAAACAAAAATCCAACGTCGGCAAAAACATATAACTCAAACTTCGGTCGAGAGAATTATTTTCTTATGGCAACATCAGAAAAAGACAAGACCGACGAAGAAAAACTTAAAGAGGTTGAGCTGTATGGTAAAGGTTACGGCCAAATAGACATCGATGACAAACGGCTTGACGAGGAGAAAAATGCGTTCACATCATGCTTTTATCCTGGCTTGCGACAGGATTTGGCATACCCAAATTTGCTGACTGGTCGAACTGTCAAAGTGTGGAACGGCGAGAAACAGGTGCAGTCCGATGTAAACCCAATCTATGGATTTGTGAATTACAGGGCCTTGAACTCGACATATGAGGATGTTTCAAACGCATTCTCACGTCCTATGTTGAAAACGTATGGTGTGGATTTCAAGCATATCCGCATGGATGCTTTCGAGCCGTTTGATAATATGGACGAGTTTTACGGCTATCTGAAGTCTATCCTCACTGATTATGTCATCATCAAGGAAAAGTTCAACCTCAACGAGTTTGACTTGATGAACTTCGACGAGTCCGTGCCGGTGTATCTACAGAAATATAACTGTTGCTTTGCCGTCAGCACGATACAACGAGACAAAAACGGCATCAGTACGGTGGAGCTTGTCAAACTTCCCTATGTAGTTCCAAACTACGCATACCCAGAGGAAGCAGACATGGACAAAGTAAGCTATCAATATGTACTGAAGTCATCCGTAATAGGTTTTGAGTTATCGCTTATCCGTGACTATACAACTAATAGATGCCCTATTTGCTATGAGTATTTTGTGAATAACCAGCATAAAGTATGGAGCACGACTTATAACATTCTCAACATCCCAGATGTACAAGGGGGTGGTAATGGGCCTGCTGCATATATTTCTCGCTACGTTTACCCTTACGAGATAGACAGACTCAAAGGAGATAGTTATACGCTTGAGTTTACAGTTCCAAAAGTTGTAAGATATGCCATATCTAAGAATATCGGCATCGATACGGAGTACACAAAGGAATTAACCGTTGCCATTCGTGTGTATTATGACGATGTAAAGTGTGAAGTAGGTACGCATAAGTTGGTTTTTACACGCAATGATTTTGGAACGCATCATGTGTTCAAGTTTATCTATGACATTTACAATGTGGAAGGCGAACTTGTAGAGCAAGTACGGAAGAAACTGTATTATTTTGTGTCAAAACTGAACGAGTCTGTCATTTCCGATGACTTCGGAGACACCCATGAGGAGGATGATAAGCCTTTTGTGCCTTATGTTGAGATAGAAAGTGGCTCGGTTTATGCCAGCGGAATGTTCGACTCGAAAGTTGGAGGAAAAGACGTTCGCATAATGCAAGAGTCAAATGGAGAAACGAAGATAACCAGCGGCAACGTATTCGCTTTGTTCTGGTCGGAGAAAGTTGCTCCTTACTCCCATGATGCAAGTTTGTGGGACACGGATAGTTATCATCTGTTCGTGAACGTGATAAATAACGTAAAGCTGATAAAGCACGACACACCCATATCCACAGTAGATGAAGAATGCTCTTTTGAGTACCATTTCTATCTTGACGGGGAGGAGGTTGAAACTGCTTATAATGATCCAATCAACAAAGTGTCGATAGCAACATTCTCAAAGGAAAACATAGCCGACACTCATACGCTAAGGTTTGTGTATTCCATTAAAGACAGTAACGGAAACGTGATTAAGTCAGAAGATTTGACACAGACATTCTGCGTCCTTGGCTTTGCAGAGAAGAAGGAAAACATAACAACTGAACTTCTGTTTGGATTTGCCATAGACCTTAAAATGCCAGCGTACGGACTGGCTAACACGAGATATAAAAAGAATGGGGCTATGTATGTCAATGACAGCGTAAACCTTGGTGAAGGACGAAAGCTAATAATCGAAGATGGCGTTACAGATGTAGGCCCGAACCTTGTGAATGGCTCATGGGAAACTAATAGCTATGGAGTATTCTCTGTAGACCAAAGCGGAACGGGCGCTTTGCAGGTAAAAACAACAGGTAAAGTAACAAAGGGTGAACTCGTCATGGAAACATGGGAGAAAACATCACTGGCACGAGTGTACTGGGACGGGAAACAGGTCGGCGTACTAAGCGAGGTGATGACAAAAAACGGTTACACGGACGAAACTCATTCGTTGAAAATAGAATACGATGTAGTAGACAAGAAGGGGGCGGTGACAGAAACGAAAACATTGAATGTTACTTATCACTCCACCTGCTATTTCAGCTAAATTGCAAATAAGTAAATACACAAAATATGGCAACAAGTCAAGACACAAAGGTCAAGATTGTAGATATACAAGTCAAGTACCAGGAGGCTGTTGATGCAATGGCAAAGTATCGGGCTGCGATAGACGAAGCCAGAGCGCAAATGAAAGCCTTGAAAAAAGACCTCAAGGACGGCAAAATCACTCAGGCTGAATACGACAAGCAGTCTGAGGCAAGCCGTGTTTTCATGAAGCAGCAGGGCGATGCTATCAATACGCTTAGCCGTCAAGTACAGAACCAGATAAAGGTGCAGAAGGAGAATGAGGGTTCGCTGAAGCAGCTGCGAGCAGAACTCTCAAATGCTACCGCAGCCTATGATGCCATGTCAAGGGCTGAACGAGGAAGCGCCAAAGGCCAAGAATTGAAGAACCACATCGTTCAGATTACCAACGAACTGAAAGGTGCCGAGGAGGGAACGCTGCGGTTCTATCGAAATGTTGGTAACTATCCAACCTCTGTTACAACGTCTCTTGGAAGCATCAAGAGCAAGTTCATGGAAGTTGGCTCAACCATCGCCGGTATTGTTACTGGCGGTGGAATTATGGCATTTGGTCAAAAGATAATCCAAGTAGGTAGAGACTTTGATGACGGAATGGCTCGTGTTCATGCTGTTACACAGGCAGGCGCAGATGACATGAAAATGATGTCAGACGAGGCGAAACGCCTTGGAGAGACAACGGCATATACAGCAACTGAATCGGCAGGAGCGTTGGAGAACCTTACCCGAAACGGTCTAAATGCTGCTCAAGCTACAAATGCTTTGTCGCCGACCTTGCAGTTTGCCCAAGCCAATACGATTGGCCTTGCAGAAGCAGCCGACATTATGACCAATGTAAGCAATGGTTTTAATATGGGTGTAGAAGGTATGACGCATGTGAGTGACTCGCTTTCCTATACAGCGTCACATTCTGCCACAAACGTAAGCCAGTTGGCGGAAGCACTGAAAAATGCAGCTCCATTCGGTCATGCCCTTGGTCAGCCTATCGAGGAGGTAAACTCTGCCCTTGGTGTTCTTGCTGATGTCGGCATCAAGGGATCTGATGCAGGCTCTGCTCTCCGTATGGTAATGCTTGGACTTGCCACATCAACAGCAAAGCAGAAAAAGGTATTTGAGAAGTACGGAATAAGCATTGACCAGCAGTCTTTGAAAACGGACGGTCTTACAAAGACCCTTGAGAAACTCCGTGACTCCGGTATAATGAGTTCCGCATCGTCGGCTAATGACCTTGCTGATGTCTTTGGTCGTCGTGTGTCTCCACAAGCAATGGCTCTTCTCAACAACATCGATGCTCTCCAAACGAAGCTCGGAGGTCTGCAAGAGGCACAAGGTACTACTGGAGATATGTTTGAGGTATCTATGAGTACGGTCACCCAAGAAATAAAAGGCTTGCAATCCGCATGGGATGCATTTCTGCTTTCTATCTATGATAGTAGTTCGGATGCCCTTGTTGCTCCACTGCAAGCACTCCGTGGGCTCGTCAATTTTGTTCGTGAACATTTTGGCGACATTGCACAGATTATCGCAAGTGTGATAGCTGGAATATCTTTCGCCAAACTTATCAACGGTGCAGTTTCTGCATTTACACAGATGAAGAACTCTGCTGTAGGTAATGCTCAAGCAGCCACCCAACAAGTTCAGGTATGTCAAAACAATGAAATTGCTCTGAGAAAGCAAACCGCTTCTCTTACAAAGCAATTAGAGAGTGCGAATGCTATCGAGCGTGAGCGCATCGAAACACAACTTGTAGCTAAGAAGCGCGAACTTGCCAATGCGGAAAAAATGACGCAGAAGGCTAAAACAGCGGAGATTACGCTATGGGAACGTGCTGCTGCACTTGAAACAGGAAGTGCTTGGACTAAAGCGTTTACTATTGCAAAGGTCGGAGTAACCAGTTTTGTCGCCACGGCAAAGGCTGCGTTCAAGGGATTTATACTCACCGCAGTACTGAGCCTTGCTTTCGACTTGCTAATGAGGCTCTACAGTAAACTAAGTGAAGGCAAGGGAGTGTGGGCAAACCTAAAAAGCTATGCTACCGCTGCTTTTAGGGCTATAGTCAATGCTATCATCTGGGTAATGAATAAATGTATTGACCTATACAATAAGATAGCGTTGGTGCGCTTGCCCATACAGCTGGTCGCGTTACAGTTCAAAAGCCTTTGGGAAGTGGTAAAGCTCGTTTTTAATCTTATCATCGATGGAGTGAAATCCGTTGGCCGTTCTCTCAGTGGACTCGGGAAAATTATTAAAGGCGTTGCAACTTTCTCTTGGAGCGATATAAAGGCAGGAGTAAAAGATATAACAAGCAACTTTGGGAAAACCATCCAAGAGGGCTTGGGTGATTTCAAGAAGTTTGGCAGAAATGTAGCTAACAATGTGCTCGATGCATACAACAAGACCTTAACGCAAGGTGCAGTTGCACATATCAATCCTATCGCTGACGATCCGATTCCAGTAAAGACAAAAGCAAAGCCAAAGGCAAAAGCAAAGTCAAAGACAAAAGCAAAGCCAAAGGCAAAAGCCTCCGTTAATACACCCACAGAAACCACAGACGGCAACGGCACTACTCCTGACGCAAATGGCGATGGAAATGGTAAGGGTGATGGCCAGAAAACCACAAAAACCACAAAAACCACAAAGGAAGACCGTGCCAGAGCCAAGGCTGCACAGGAAGAAGCCAAACTCGTAGCAGAAGCCGAGAAGGCAATGCTTGACCTGCTCGGTGAGTGTGTCGAGAAGAGAAAAGCCCTTCTCGAGAACCAGTACAATGGTGAGATTAACAAGCTGAAAGCCAAACTCGCCACCGACAAGACCCTTACGGAGAATTCCAAGGAAGCTATTAGGCAGATTATAGTTGCCAAAGAAAAGAAACTCCAAGAGGAACTTGATAAACTTGATGATGATAACATCAAGCGTAAGATTAGCGAACAGCAAAAGCAAATAGAGTCGCGCCTGTCTATCGTGAAGAAAGGTTCCGAAGAGGAATTAAACCTGAAGCTGGAGCAGAACCGAAAAAAAACAGACCTTGACATTCTCGCTATTAAGCAAGAGGAGGATGCCGCCCAAAAAGGCGCTGCAACAGCTTTGATGTATCGCCAGCAAGTTCTTGCGGAGTTGGAGCAGTCAGGAACGGCTACGGAGGAACAGCTTGCACAAGCCACAGCATCGGTTGAGTATGCACAATCAGAAATCACACGCATCAGCTCAGATTATGCAGAACGGCGTGCAAATAGACTGGAGCAGTCTTGGCAGCAAGAAGACCAGTTGCGCCAAGCTCACAATCAATTTATGCTTGAACAGCGACAGCTTGCTCTGCAGAACGAAATGACGATGGTTGAGCAGTTCCAGACAGAAGAACTTACAAGCATAAACGACAACTGGAACAACAAGCAGACCTTGGAACAGTATATGCAAGAGTATGACATTAATGCCGTTACCGACCTTGAAATGCGTAAACTGCAAATACAGCAGGAAATGGCAGAACAAAGACTGCAATTCATACAAGACCAAGGACAGCTTGAAACAGAGACCGAAGAGCAGTACAGCAAACGTGTCATTGAGGCCAAGAAAGCTGTGTCAGACGCAAAGATTGCTCTCAACAAGGCATCGCTGAAAAATGAACAAGCCTATGCAAAGGCTATGGGTAATGTGGGTGACAGCATCATTTCTCTCATGGATGCCATAGGTGAGAGCGACAAGAATTTTGCGAAGTTAAGCAAGATTATTACGCTGTTCAAAATTACTGTTGACACGGGTAAGGCCATATCTGCAGGTGTCGCAAACGCCATGGAGCTCCCATACCCAGCCAACCTTGCAGCCGTAGCGACAACCGTAGCCACAGTTCTTGCCAATATTGCTACCGCTGTATCAACGGTTAAGTCAGCCAATTTCGCAGAAGGTGGTAAGGTCAATGGTCCTGGAACTGGCACGAGCGACTCTATCCCGGCTAACCTCTCTAATGGAGAGTTTGTGATGACAGCAAAGGCTACGAAGATATTTGAGCCACTGCTTACGGTTATGAACTCCATCGGCGCCGGCGTGCCAATCAGCATGAATGGTGCTTATGAGAGAGTCGAGAGTGCTGAGTCGCTGACGGATTCATTTGCTGAAGCTGCTCGAGAGATAAAGCCTATTGTTTCCGTTGTGGAAATAACAGAAGCGCAAGACAGAATAAAGATGATAGAAAACTTAGACAACTTTTAGAAATGACAAGATACGAGATTATCAAATTGAATGAGCAGCTGTTCCGTCTGCTCAATGACAATGGCATAGATACGAAAGACCTTAACTATCTTCCTATGGTAGAAGAATTTCGTAAGATGAAGTCAAAGAAGCACAAGGTGAACTACATCGTTGCCTACTTGAGCAACAAGTATGGTATTACCGAGCGTGGTATTTACAAGATTGTTAAACGTTTTGGAGAAAGAGTAAAAGTATGAAGTACTATAACAAGATAACAGAGAGCAAGCTTTACAACGAGAACAATGAAGATGTGCTGTGTAATCTCCCAGCATATAGCTTTTCGGTGATGATTACTGATCCTCCTTACAACTTCACAAAGTCAAACTGCCGTAAGATGTATAAGGAAGGCTCGAAGAAGCTGATAGCAAAGTCGGGGTTGTACGACTACGACAGCGACCTTTGTCGTATTGGGGTGAAGTTTGGCGAGAAAGAGATAAATGCCTTTCTCGACCAGATACCTCGCCTGATGATAAAGATGAACGCTTTTATTTTCTGTGCAGAAGCACAACTTGCAGCGTATATTGCGTGGGCAGAACGTCACGGATATAAGTTTGCCATCCTCCTTTGGGAGAAACCGCTGAATATCATCAGCAAGAAGCGTTTCTCACAGAACGTTGAGTTCATCATCCGCATATACGAGCAGGGAACGGCACTGAACAATCTTGACGAGAACGAGCTTTATAACCGCGTGTTCCATAGTCGGGTTGTAACCAAGAAGGAGCATCCTACGCAGAAGCCGACCGAGATATTTGAACGTATCATCAGGCTTACAACCAAGGAGGGCGATGCAGTTCTCGATCCTTTCCTTGGTTCCGGCACCACAGCCGTTGCTGCTGAAAGGCTCAATCGAATATATGTGGGTATAGAAAAAGACAAACGGTTCTACAGCGTTGCCGAGAACCGTTTGAAACATATCGCTAAGGAACAATCCTTGTTCTAATTGTTATTGGGGAATATGCCATTGAGAATGACCTTGAAAACATCATCGTCATTAGATATGACATATTCTCTTTTTTCATACTGGGAGTTTTCTCCGTCCACATTCTGAATGTATATCTTGATGGAGTCTACAAAAGACTTTATGTCGTAGTATTCCAGAGGTTTAATCTGTGTCTTGAATTTAAGTTCGATTGCAGACTGAAGGTGTTGGTATTCCTTTTGAGTGATGACGTTACTTTTGTCTGTTGCTTTGCCTATACGAACCAATCCGTTGTCGTCTTTGAAATTATAAAGACCAACGACACCGTATTCTCCTTCGTAGAACTTGAAACCGCTATACACGAAACCGTCAAAGTTCTTCCGATCGAAATTAGTTGATGTAGAATACACTCCAACAGGCTCGGTGAATACGACATTAATACGAGCCGAAGAACCGTCATTCATGCCGGTGGAAGTCCACTCGATGTTGCCCTTTGTATCGAAGCGGAGAGTGTCTTTCCCTTTTAGCACGACAGTGGTGCTGTCATCAAGAATGGCAAAATCTTTTTGCGGAGCTTCATCTGTCTGCTGTCTGCCAGTTGTCTTTTGTGGCTCCCTTTCACCAAACATAATAGCTAAAACAGATGAGAGGATGAACCAAAAGCCAAAGAAGTACAATCTTCTGATGCCGTTACCTTTGTTCTTGAAGAAGGGAACTTTGTCGAATATCGCTGCATTTGGCTTGACAAGTGTAATAATGAGGAGTATAAAGAGTATACCGATTGCTGTTTCCATAAATGGTGATGTATGTTAGAGGTTGTGTTGTTTTATTTGTCTTTTGGATGAGACCTGCTTCATCTTCCAGATTTGAAATTCCCATGCAAGACCGACCCAAAGTGTGTGCCTTGTGACACCAATAGAGAAATCATAAGCTCCTATGTTGTTATCTGAGTTCTGAAATACTAAAGCTGCTCCATAGTCGAATCCACCCTTTTCTTCTGTAACGTGGAACTTGTTTACGATGCCGCTTTCACCTACGCTCCAATCTTCACCATCAGTGATGCCCTCTTTGATGGATGTATATCCCACCATAGGGATTAGCCTGATACTACTTCCTGCATATTGGAAGAATGGAATTTGGTAGCCGACATGAGAACCCCATACTGAATGGTCTTGCCATTTGTCGACACGGACATCGTTATCATGTTTGCGTGGCCACCACATGTAATCGAGATAGAACCCATAAAACGTGGCGTTCACCCCCATTGCCCCATAATCCATGTGCTCCAATCCTGCCCCTTGAATGCCAATAGAAAAGCTCTCGTTCAGTTTGAACAACTTGGGAAAATATTTGTGCTTGTCGGACGCATCTTGTGCATGACCACTAATTGGGAGAAAGACAAGGGCTGCAAGTGCTATATTGGAAACTATATGTTTTATATTGAATTTCATATAAAGTCGTATTTCGTTTTTGTGTGCAAAATTAATCAATTCCAGCCAATTTTTACTATGATTTGCGAAAAATGTTGGAGTGTTGAGATTCGAGAATAATAGCACCGGGAAATGGCTTGTGTATCTTTTTTGTGTAGAAATGATTATCGTATATTGTTGTATAATAATGTAAGATATTGATAAACAATGCAATAAAATTTGCAAATACGATAAATTATGCTTGTAAAAACTTGCATATATGATAAATTATGACTATCTT
>OJQI01000083.1_pt1 | contig 58236 bp, 49 predicted proteins | sample 1598711 | NCBI WGS metagenome assembly OJQI01 (sample SAMN03922505, study PRJEB24848) | human gut metagenome | isolation source: stool sample | host: Homo sapiens | place: Germany | collected 2011-11 | reverse complement strand
GTAGCGTCTCGTGGGCTCGGAGATGTGTATAAGAGACAGGCTTGTTGGCCACGGAGAACAGGGCGTTGGTGCCGAAGATGCTCAGCGCCCCCACCGCGACCCAGCGGTTGAACCGGAGCGGGTGGCGGATCACCGCCAGATATGCCCCGATCACCACCAGGGCGATGGCGGTACGGGCCCCGTTGATGGCCATGCCCCCCCAGGGGATCAGCTTGATGCACAGCCCGCCGATGCTGTACAGCACCGCCGCCAGAAAGACGCACAGCGTCCCGGTCCGTCTCTTGTTTTCCATGCGCTTCTCCCCCATATGACAACAAAAGCCCCCTGTCCGGTGATCGGACAGAGGGCATTACAGTGCAACGCGGTACCACCTCTGGTTCGCCCGCCCCTCGCAGGGCAGACCTCACGGAGTTCATGCAAACTCCCACGCGGTAACGGGCGAAACCCGGCCTGTCCCCTACTGGGCCGGTCTTCGGCCGTTCAGGCGGCTGCTCCAAGGGGTAGGTTCACAGGACGTCCTCTCCCCCTCTCACCGGCCGGGGGCTCTCTGAACAGGGTGCGCCTTGCTAGAGTTCCTTTTCTTTGCAGTAAGGGAACTGTATCACAGTTTTCAAAGGTTGTCAAGGGTTGAAGCCCGGATTTTATGGGAGCAATTCTGGATTTGATTTTCTGCCCTTGGACCCGGGCCGCCCCAAGAAGTATTCTCCGGACTGTTCACAAAAGAAGACGCTGTTTTACACCTGCTCAATCAGTGGGACCGAACACCTTTCGCTTCAGCTCTATTCCGGTTGGCGTCATGGCAAGTCCCCCTTGAGCCGTCTCCTTCAGGGCGCAGGGCATGGAGTCGCCCACCGCCCGCATGGCCTGGATGCACTCGTCCGCGGGGATCTTACTCTCGATCCCCGCCAGGGCCATCTCCGCCGCAGTGAAGGCGATGGCGATGCCAGAGACGTTGCGTTTGATACAGGGGATCTCCACCAGGCCGGCCACCGGGTCGCACACCAGCCCCAGCTGGTTCTTGATGGCCATGGCACAGGCGTGGGCGGACTGGGCCGGCGTTCCGCCGCACAGCTCCACCAGGGCCGCGGCGGCCATAGCGGAGGCGGAGCCGCACTCCGCCTGACATCCTCCCTGGGCCCCGGCGATGGAGGCCTGCTGAGCGATCACCATGCCGATGGCCCCGGCGGTGAACAGGGCCATGACCGCGGCCCGCTCGTCACACAGGCCCTCCTCCAGCATGGAGACAATGGTCCCAGGCAGGATGCCGCAGGACCCCGCTGTGGGGGCGGCCACCACCTTGCCCATGGCGGCGTTGTACTCTGAAACCGCGATGGCCCGGGCCACCGCCCGGTTGAGAAATGTCCCGGTGATCCCGCCCCGCTCCGCGTAGCGGGCCATTTTGGCCGCGTCTCCGCCGGTGAGGCCGGAGGTGGACCGCAGCTCCGGGTCCATCCCCGCCCGGACCGCGTCGCGCATCACACCCAGACTGTCCGCCATGCGCTGATACAAAACGTCGGCCGGCTGCTCCATCTGCTCCGCCTGATCGGCCAGGGCGGTCTGGGAGATGGTGCTCCCGGCCTGCTCCGCCGCCCGGCAGAGCTCCGCGATCGAAGAATATTCCAGCATTGTGCCACCCTCCTCAAATCGCCCGGATCAACACCACGTTGATGATATTGGGCAGGATCCTTAAACTGCTGATCAGTGCGTCGGACACGTCGCCGTCCACCTCGATGGTCATGACCGCTGTTCCTCCTTTTTGTGCGCGGGAAAGGCGGAAATTACAGATATTGACGCCGCGCCGGCTCATTTCCTCCGTAACGGCAGCAATCGTTCCTGGCGCATCATGGTGCAGTACGATCAGCGTCGTATACTGACCGGTGATCTCCACAGCCATGCCGTTTACGCGTGTGACAAGAATATTTCCTCCGCCCACTGAAGCTCCCTGCACGCTCACCGTATGTCCCTGTGCATCCATCAAAGTGATAAGCGCGGTATTGGGGTGTGCATTTTCCAAAACAGCCGGCATAATGGTGATGGCCAGCCCGGCTTTCTGCGCAAGCGTCAAACTGTCGCGCAGGCGCGCGTCATCGGGCTTCATGCCCAGTATCCCCGCGACAAGCGCCTTATCCGTCCCGTGGCCCCGGTATGTCTTGGCAAAACTGCCGTGCAAACGAATGTCCGCCGTCACGGCCGGAGCACCCAAAAGCGCCCGTGCGATGAGCCCAATACGCGCCGCGCCCGCGGTATGTGAGCTGGACGGCCCGATCATCACAGGCCCGACAATATCAAATACATTCATGGAACCCCTCCACATTATGTTTTACATATGCGCTGCCGCCATTTGCCCGCCCCTCTGAACATCGCTCTGCGGCTTCGGGGTTATTATACTACATTTATCCCTTTTTTGATATGGGAAATATGTATCATCCGCAACCAAAAAGGCGGCGCTCCCGTGCAGAAACGCCGCCATGAATGGGTCAAATTTTGATTTTGAGCCACTTGTCATGTTTGAAGCGCCACATTGTGAGCAACAGGCGCAGAAGCTGATCGATGGCCAAGCCGAGCCATGCACCGAACAGCCCCATGCCCAGCGGATAAACAAACAGCCAGCCGGACAGCGGACGGATACACGCCACACTGATAAGAGAAACCAGCGCCACGAAACGCGTATCGCCGCCGCCGCGCAGGCACCCGCTGTAAATCACCTGAGATATCTGCAGGAACACGATGACCGCGACGAAATCCATGATCATGGCGCCGTAATCGAGGATCTCCGGATCTGCTGAAAAAAGGCGGAACACATCGCGGCCAAATACAACATACACAAACGCCACCGCTGCCGAGCACAAAAAGCCCAGCCGCTGGCAAAAGCCGCCGTACACCTTGGCCAGGTCCGGACGCTTTTCTCCCAGGCTCTGCCCGACAAGTGACACCGACGCAACAGAAAGGCCGTCGCCAAACGCAAAGGAAATGGTAATAATATTCATGCCGATCTGATGGGCTGCAAATGCGTTCGTTCCCAGGCGCGCCACGACCATCGTGTACATCAGGAAGCCAAAACGCAGGAACAGCTGTTCCGCCAGGGTGGCGGAACCAATGTTGGCGATGGAGCCGAGTGTCTTGCGGTCAAAGCCCACCGGCCTTTTATTGTAAAATAAGTAGAGGAAGCTGTCGGGATGCATTACCGAGCGCAAAGCCATTCCGCTGGCTACGACAGTACCCAGCACTGTTGCGATGGCAGCGCCGTTTACCCCCAGTGCCGGGAAGCCGAAGTTTCCGCCGATAAGCAGGTAGTTGAACACAATATTCACAAGATTTGAAACAATATTGGTACGCATCGCAATTTTTGTGTTGCCGACGCCGCGCTGAGCCGCATTGATGACCATATTCAGCACGTTGAAAAACTGGCAGCCCACAATGATGCGAAAATAACCCGTGGCAAGCTCGTGCGTGTCCTCGTTGGTTCCCGCGAGCCGAAGCACCGGCTCTGCAAAAATGAGCGCTAGAGCGGTGATAACGACAGTAAGCACCACTGTGATCAAAATTGCCTGTACCAGAACACGATTTGCGCCTTCGCGGTCTCCTTCCCCCTTGCGCCGTGCTACAATGGCGCTGACCGCCACATTCACAGAAAGGAAAACCGCCAGACAAATGAATTTCGGCTGCCCGGTCAGACCGATGGCCGCAATGGCCGCGGCTCCCAGTGACGATACCATAATGGTATCCACCACGCTGACAAGCGCCACCAGAAAGGATTCCAGCGTGGAAGGCCATGCGACGCGGAACGCCCGCCTCAGCAGGTCTCCGTCGTCCGGCAGGGGGCCCTCCAGCTGTGTGCGCTTTAAAATGCGCCGTGCATTAAAAAGCAATGAAACAACTCGGTTCAATTCCCAATCCTCCATACATTTGGCCGCATCACAGATGCGGCCATTTTTCCTATATATTTACATTATATAACACCTTTCGGCACAGAGCAAGCCGCCTGCTATGCCGTCAAAAAATCCCGGCCGAAGTACAAACGGCCGGGATACATTTTAAGATAACAGGAGCCGCTGCCTTATCCTTTGACCGCTCCCGCTGTCAAACCGGTGATGAACTGACGGTTCGCCAGCAGGTATACGATCAAAATAGGGATCAGGGCGATGGAAGCGCCGGCCGTCATAATGTGCCATTCTGCCGCGGCGTTGGCAGAATAACGCAGATTTGCCACAGCCACGCTCAACGTTTTCAAGCCCGGGTTTGACATCGTGAAAACCTGTGCCGTCACAAATTCGTTCCATGCGGTGCGGAATGCAAACAGCGCGATGACGCCGAGGATGGGTTTGATTGCAGGAACAATGATCTGCCAGAAAATGCGGAACGTACCTGCGCCGTCTATGGTCGCAGCTTCATCCAGTTCCTTGGGAACACTGCGCACAAAGCCTGAAACCATGAAGATATTCGCCGCCTGCCCGCCCGTGAGCAGCAATGCAGGCTTTTATTAGAAAGCCGTGTACAGTGGATTACGAAGCTTGGTTGAAAAAATTATGATGATGCTTTTTTCACAAATAAAAAACAGCCGCGCTGCGGAACTTTTCCACAGTGCGGCTGTTCATCGTTGTTAATAATAAAATGCGGGGCGTCAAGGCTTATACTCTTCCAAAAAAACGCCGTCCGCCTTAAGCTGCTCGCGCAGAGCGTTTGTATCCAGCTTATTTGCAGGCATGTCCGTGTGCGCACTCTGTGCAGCAGCGGTACCCGCCGCCTGGGCGATCCCCATGAGCACCGGAGTGACGCGCACCGCTGAGCACGCTACGTGTGTAGCGCTCAGGCAGCGGCCCGCCACAATAAGGTTCTCCACGCCGGGCGTGACCAGGCTGCGGTAAGGAACAGAGTACCAGCTGCCCGGCTTGAGGAATTTATGTACGGTGTTTCCTCCGTCCGGCGAATGCACGTCAATGGGATAGCCTCCCATGGCGATGGCATCCGGGAACATCACATTGTCCGTCAGATCTTCAGCCGTCAGCTTGTAAACGCCATCCACTTTACGGCTTTCGCGAATACCGATGTTCGGCCCGGAAAATGCCAGATGACAGTTTTCAAAGCCCGGGATATACTTTTTCAAAAAACGCAGCGTTTCCTGCACCTGCTTACGGCCTTCTATCTCCGCTTCCGTCAAATCGAACGGGTCCACAGCACTGTGCTTGGCGATGCGCGTCATATTTACCACATATTCGCCGTCAGTGTTCGTTTCAAAACAGAGCACAGTGTCCCGGTCGATATGAAATTCACCCGCATCCTTTGCGGCCTGAATCCTGCTGAACGCCCCGGAGATGTCATAGTGGCGCAGCTCACGCAGGTTGCGCGGCGTATAACGCGCCATGTCGTCCAGATTGTTCAGTACAAAATCGCAAACCTTTTCTCTGTCCACTCCGTAAACGTGAAAATTCATTGTCATCGGCTGGGCGAGATTGTCCTCCTCGCGGCCGTAAACACTCGTTACGCCGGCACTTGTGGCGACGTCCGCGTCCGCCGAAGCATCCACGAACACCTTGGCGGAAAGCTCATAAAAGCCGCCCTTGGTGTAGAGGCGGGCCGTGCGAATCACGCCATTCTCCACAGTACAGCCCGTGAACACCGTGTGATACATCAGCGTCACACCTGCTTCACGCGCCATATCCTCCCAAACGATTTTCATCCCCTCCGGATCAAACGCCGTGGTGGAAGAACAAAAACCTACGGCATCCGGGATATGCCCCGTAGAAAAGCCCCGGCGGATCATTTCCTCTTCCATTTCCTGGGGGATGCCCCGCACGACCTGCACGTCTCCCGCGTGGTATGTCATCTGCGGGCCGGTGCCGCATGCCGTCAGCGCACCGCCCAGATATCCGTTCTGCTCTACAAGGATCGTCTTTGCGCCCCTGCGCGCGCTGGCAATGGCCGCGACGGTTCCCGCCGGGCCTCCGCCGATCACAGCCACATCAAATTCCAGTTGCTTCATCCTTCCGCTCCCTTTCTTCGGTCAATTCATAATATGTACGGGCAAAGGCATGAGCGCCGATCTCCGAAAGTGCGCGCACACCGGTCTTTCCCAGCTTCAAAGGCCCCAGCTTCAGCATGGGAACTTGATATTCCCTGCTTGTCAAGCCCAGCTTCGTCCACTCCAGAAAGTGAAAATACTCATGGCTTAGGATAACGTTCTGCGCAGTTTTCAGTGTCATACCATTTTCCTGCGCCCACAGGCGGATAGCGCCAAGATACAGATGAATACGGCTCTGTCCCGAAATATAATCACTGAAATAACGCTGGTTTCCAGATATATAATCCTTATCGACACACTCGCAGACGAGGCCGCTGTCCGCGGCGATCTTGAAAAAATCCGTTTCACCGCCGTATTTTACAAAAATATCCCGCGCCGCCTGTTCACCTTTCCGCCAGGCCCGCTCCACGATGGAGGCACGGTCCTGCGGAAGGATCTTTGCGTAACAGACGTCGTACGTCAGCTCCTGGTCCGCAAGTTCCCTTCCCGGGAACGGCAGTGTATAATCCGGCATCCTATCCTCCTTTGTCGGGCAGCCCTGCTCAGGCATCAACGCGCTTGGTCGCGGCAACGATCAGCGGCTCCTGCGCGCCGCACCCGGCAAGCTCCACATTGCCCAGGCTATATATCTGTGTATCGCTGGAGAGACCGGAAAGGTCTATCACCCGTTTGCCCAACACCACATATAAGTTGGGCAGGTTTGCGCCGCCGTCGTTGTATTCCGTTAATTCTTCCAGCATCCATGCGGCATCCTTTTCCCATTCCGCTACGCTGGACTGCCGCACCCATGCATTGTTTTTCTGCAGGCGTATGACGCCCTCCTCGTCGATGAGGCGCAGCGGATGCGTCGTTTTTTTACGCAGGCCGAACAGCTTCTTTTCGACCTTGTCGTACTGCACCGCGAACATGGGACCGTTCTCGGCAACAATGCGAAGCTGAGCTTTGTCCGCGCCCAGATTTTCCGCCACAATGGCGAACAACGCATCTTTCCCCAGCTTCTGATTCATCATATCCTTGCTGCGCATCTCGGTCGCACCCACGGCGATTGCGCGGATGATATTGCGCTGGGTGTCCACCTCCACGCTCACCTCCACGGTGCCGGGAGCCGCGCCGTTCTGGATGGCCTTCAATTCGGCCTCCCGGCGCACGCTGATGATATCGTCGTCAGTGGGATTTGTCACCGTACGTTCCACCATATCACGCACCATGGCCAGCGCCACACCGATGGTGGAAATGACGGGCGCGTTTTTTGCGATGCGGTGCTTATGCCCCATCGTTTCCGCCAGGTGCGGCACGACGGTAGACGCGCCGCCGCCGCCGCCAACAAACACTGTATTGCGCGGGTCCATCTGATAATCTTTCATCAACTGTGACGCTACCCGGGCGTTTTTCTCCGCCGCAAAGGCCAGCACCCTTTTGGCCGCCTCCTCCACAGTGCATCCCATGTTATCCGCCAACGGCTTCCAGGCCTTTTCAGCAGCCTCCCGGCTGCCATAGGCATAATCATCCGGGTGGACATAGCCCGCAATGTTCGCCGCGCCCGCCATGGTGAGCGCCACTTTCACGCCATTTGTGCATTGGATACATGCGTATTCCGGGTCTGTGGGAGTGGGGCGCACGCCTGTGAGGCGCGGTTCCACGATGTCTTCCGGCCTGGAATAGACCTCGTACTCCAGATCAGCGATATGCGCGCTGCGCGGCCCGGTGCCGACAGCCTTTCCATCCCTGAGCTGCACCATGCTGCCGCCGCCTATCCCTACCGTACGAACATCCAGACTGTTTAAATAGGTTTTGTGTCCGCCCACCTCGGCGTATTGGATCATCACCTTGCCGTCCTTCACGCAGGAGATGTCCGTGGACGTGCCGCCCACTTCAAAAAAGATACCGTCGGTGAGCTTTTCATACATCAAAGCGCCCGCCACGCCTGCGGCCGGGCCGGAAAGAATGGTAAGGATGGGCCGGTTGCGAACCTCCTCCACCGTCATGACACCGCCGTCGCAGCGCATCACCATCAGCGGGCTTTTGATGCCCGCCCCCTGGATGCTGCGTTCCGTCATTGTGGCGGCCTCCAGCATTTTCGGCATGATGCTGGCATTCACTACTGCCGTGCGCGTGCGGATTTTCAGGCCGTAAAGCTTGGAGATATCGTTGGTCGCCGTGCCCGGTACGCCCAGTTCTGCGCACACATGCACGGCAGCGTTCTCATTCGCCGGGTCATCCACGCTGAATGCCTCGGCGGCAACGATGCTGGTCGCTCCCTGCCCAATCAGCTCCTGCACCGCGCTTTTTACTGCGGCCGCAACGTCCTGTGCCGCGCCGGTATCCACATAGACGTTTTCGCTGGGCAGGAACTTGCCTGCCGCCAGCTCAATGCTGCCCATCGCCGTGTCGGATCTGCTTTTCGCGCCCTGCAGGCCGCTCCCCATTGTCACGATACCCACGTTTGCAACGTCGCCTTCCAGCAGAGCGTTGGTAGCCTGTGTGGTACCGTGGGCAATGAAGGTAACATCCTCCGGGCGGATGCCGTTTTCCTCCATCACCTTATGCAGCACCTCCACGATGCCCGCGGCCACGCCCTCTTTGGCCGTGTGGGTGGTCGGCACCTTCACGGTGCCGATGAGTTCATATGTATCGTTGTTGATCGCGACAGCGTCGGTAAAGGTACCGCCGACATCGATGCCAATGCGCACTTTCATATCATGCATTCTCCTGTTCGTTGTTCTACCGGGCCTTTCACGGCCAGCCCAAGGGCGAAAGCATCTGCGCTTTTGCCCTTGGGCCGGCTGTGAAACGGAGCGCCGCCTCGCGGTCCGCGCCCCGTCCACAGCGGATAAAAGTTTATAAAAAATCAGAAATAAAGGAATGCGCTGAGCACCACACCGAAGACCGCGATGACCCACAGGTAGGGCAGCAGCTTTTTGGTGATGGTGTTTACATCCACTTCCGCAAAGTTCGCCGTCCAGACGTTCTGAGTATTTGTCGGGTCGCCGCAGCCTTGGATGCGTTCAGCCGCCAGGAAAGCGCCCATAACGGCCAGCGGGGACAGCGTGCCCAGGCCGATGACAAGTGCCGCAATGCCGGAGCCGAGGCCGAACAGGTTCATCGGGCCGCGGTACAGAGAGAGCGGAGCCAACAGGCTGAAGAAAATGATGTAAGCAATGCGGTTCGACGGAATGACTGCCAGCAGGAACGGATTGAGCACTTCCTTTACCATGCTGTGCGTCACAGCCAGGTACAGGATGCCGATGCCTATCATCAGGATAACGGCCGGGCCTGCATCCGTGATGCCGTCATAGCAGGTCTTGACCAGCAGATTCATCGCCTTGGAAAAGCTCTTGGATGTAAACACAAGCACCCAAATGATGCCTGCGACGAATGCCGGCACAACAGGCACCTTAAGCAGAGCGACCAGCAGGATGGGAACCAGCGGAGTGAGCATGGCCAGCGTACCGGCAACACCCTTGAGCTGGCGGGTCTCCGGAACATCGCTCACGGGGGCGGAGAAGGCAAATTTCACACCGTTTTTCTTGAATTCCACAAACACCAAGACCAGCGTGGCGATGAGCGTGGCAATCAGCAGATAGATCTCAAAACTCTTGATCTGTTCGATCTCCAGTCCGAAAATACTGGAAAAGCTCTTCCAGTTGGCAATGTTAAACGTGAGGCCCGTGGTGAATGCCATTAGGAAAATGCACGCTGCGCTGATAGCCGGAACGCCTACCGACACCAGAATAGGCAGCACGATGGAGCCAACCATAATGATAGAGCCCAGGCCGCTCAGCGTGGTGAACAGGATCGCCACGGCCACCACCATGATGAGGGTAACGACCAACGGGCGGTCACCGCCCAGCTCAGCGCTCTTTTTAATGATGTTTTCCGTTACGCCCGTCTTGTTCATCAACTGGCCGAGCCATGCGCCGAAAATAACGGCCATGATGGCGCTGCCCATACGGACAGTGCCGTTTTCCACCACCGTCTGCAGCCAGCCGATGGCATTGCCTTCGGCGTCGGTGCCCACGGCGGGCACGCCTGCAATGATGCAGATGATGACTGCCATCAGCGGCAGCGCTAACAGTGTGGGGATCTTCTTGGTCATCATCAGCGCCGCAATGACCAAAAAGACTACGATGATGAGGATACCTTGTAGCATAATTCTGCTCCTTACTTTCCGGGGCCAGGGGCCCCTTGTTCTATGTTCAGCCGCCGGGCGGCGGCCTACATACAGGGTTCAGACTGCGTCCGCAGCCGCACGGAAAGCGGCAGTGGCACGCTTTACGTCCTCCGGCCGCGCACCGCCCATCACAACGGCGCCAATCATTATGGCCTTGCATCCCGCAGCAGCCAGATGACGCACCTCTTCCGGGCGTATCCGCCGCTGTGTGGGCACCACACAGGGCTTGGCCGTCTTAGCCGCAATGTCCGAATAACGCAGGATATCCGCATAATTCATGGACGTGCCGTAATTTTCTCCCGGCTGGATGCTGCATTCCAAAACGTCGATTGCGGATGCGCGCACAGCATCCAGTGTATTCTGGGTATAATCCGTACCAATGGCAATCATGCTGGAAAGGCGCGTGCTCTCCATCATGTGGCAGGGAACGTACTGCGCATAGCTGGAAAAAAAGGAAAGCCCCATCTCTTCCAGCTCCAGCCGCTCCTCCTCATTGATGTAGGCGTCCTCCCCGCCGGGAACAAGGCCCACTGGCACATCCCCGCACAGGGCGATCAGCTCACGCAAAAAAGTCCTGTTTTCTGCAAAGGTGCCAAACGTGTTTCCGCTGGCGCGGTGCCAAACATTGCAGTGCACCTTGACAGCCTGCGCTCCGCCCTCCAATGCAGCCTCCGCCAGCGCAAGATCGTTGCGGGGCAATGCAGCTATGACGGAAAATCGGTTATCTGTGAGCATTTCTGTATAATCCATTCTGTCATTCCCTTCCTTTCCCGTTCTGAAGGCGGTGTACTCGTCCCCCCCGCCTGCGGTGTGCCGCGGCAGACCTTGAAGCAAAATTTTTTTAAAATAATTTCAGCCCGCACAAAGAACGTTCTTACGGATACGCTCCGCCAGCAACGCCGAAAGATCCCGATGCGGCAAATCAGCCCGACGCACCTCCGGCGCCTGTTCGGAAAGCCTCTGCTTGACCTGCGCATCCACCTGCTCTACAAATCCACGCACTTTTGCAGCGTGTCCGGACAGCAAAACGGTATCCAGAGGGAACAGCGTGCACAACACTGCGATCAGGCCGGAAATCTGCGCGGATAGGATACCCGCCCAACCGCCCTGACGGGCGGGCAGAAGCCCTGTCTCTTCCGCATCGGGGCCTGCGGCCGCTTTAAGCGCCGGCAGGACCAGCGCGTCGCCGCAAAGCATCGGAGTGACATCAGAGCACATACCTTCCCGCAGCGGCAGCGGCCGTCCGGACAGCGTGATGCTGGCCAGCACGCGTTCGCCAATGGCGATATGGGCGGTGTTCTCTGCTTCCACATTCTCCCGCTGCTCCAGCGCACGGCTCACCGTATATACCTGAGAGTACTCTTCCGTCACCGGCACGCGAAATTGTGTAATCAGCGCTTCCCGCAGCGAAATGCTCGCGGAGGAAAAGCCGGTGGAATACATTACGTTAAATTCGCTCGCCTTCATGTCCTCCTGGAACAAGAGACCGAAGCCGGCCACCTTACCAGCATGGAGGCTGGCGGAATCAAAAAGCTCAAACACCGCGGCAGTGATGGCAACGAGCAACTCATTGCCGGAAAGATAGCTTTCCGACAACACCTTGCCGTTGCAGCGGTTCAAACACATATCAAACAAATCAAGGCTTGCGCCCTTTCTCCCGATGTTTACAACCGCTATGCAGCCGTATTCGGTGTTGATGTCCAGTGCAGTACGGCTTCGGCCTGCCGTTATGGCCCTCTGGCCGCTTTCGGCCAGAATCCCCTCTTCCAGCAGCTCTCCTACAAGAGCGGACACTGTACTGGGGGAAAGCTGTGTTTCATGCGCAAGCTCAATGCGTGACAACTCGCCCTTTTCCAGGATCGTGCGGATCAGCATTTCCCTGTTGCGCCGTTTCATCTCTTTCAAACCTGTTTTTTTCATGTTTCAAATTCTCCCATTGCAATGGCATTCTGAGCAGCGGGACGTCTCCCACCACCTATTATTTCGGATTCCGAATCCGTTATTTCGGAGTTCGAAATAATTGCAGCTTTATTATATCGCCGCACCTTCTGGTATGCAAGGAGAAGTTTTCAGTGCATTGTTTTTTCTCTTTTTTGACAGAAAGCCCAATGCGTTTTTTGTGCAATACTATAAAATCTCAATTTTTCCAGCCATTTCGTTTTATAAAGCAAAACAGCCGGGTACAGTTCAAACTGCACCCCGGCTGTTCCATTGCCCTCATGTCCTGAAAAACTACTCGATCGCCACTTTCATCACACCGTCGCGCCGGTTCTCGAACAAATCATAAGCTGCGGCGATTTCCTTAAGCGGATAGGTATGCGTGATCAGCGGCTCGGTGTCCAGCTTGCCCTGCGAAACAAGCTCCAGGATCTCTCCGCAGTCACAGCCATCCACACCGCCCGTTTTAAATGTCAGATTTTTGCCGTACATTTCCGGCAGCGGCAGTATCTGGCTGCCATTATACAGCGCAACGATGGTGACCACGGCGTTTGGGCGCGCGCACTTCCAGGCCAGACGGAATGTCTCCTCCGCGCCCGCTGCCTCCAGCACCACATCCGCACCGCCGTGGCTGCTGTTGGCCCGTACAAATTCAAGCGCATGAACCGGTTGTATTACCAATATCATACCATTTGAAACGTTGGGGTTCAATCACGGGTAAATGCTTCGATACTTTCTTCAAAAATGATCCTCGTAAAGGCTTCGTTAAAAAAAGCCTATCTTCATTGACATTGCATAAAGAGGTTCGCTATACTGTCTGCAATTCGCGGATTTTCCGTCCGCCGACTTTCAGGGAAATCTTTCCCTTAAAGGGCGGACACTGAAAAGGGCATGGCCCGCGCCTGTGAGGCGCCGGCTGTGCCTTTTCCAAACTGGAACCGCTGAAAACAAGGAGGCTTATGAAAGAAAACTGGTTGAAAATATTTTTGAAAGGGCTGTGTGTGGGGGGCACGATGCTTGTGCCCGGCGTAAGCGGCGGTTCCATGGCAATGATCCTGGGTATATACGACAAACTCATCACTTCGGTGAGTTCCTTTTTTGCCTGTAAAAAAAGGAATGCCTTGTTTCTGCTTCTATTTGCTCTGGGAGGCGGTGCCGGGATGCTGCTGTTCGCCAATCCGCTGCTTTACCTGCTGCAGCGTTATCCTCTCGTGCTCCGCTGGTTTTTCATCGGCGCGGTGGCGGGAAGCACGCCGATGATGCTGAAAAAAGCACAGATACACAGCGTCTCCTGGCGGCTCCCCGTGTTTCTCGTGGTCGGTTTCAGCGCCGTTGCATTATTTTCCATTCTGCCAGCAGCAGACGCCTCCGGAGCGGAAAATCCCGGCGCGCTGTTTCTGATCTGCGCCGGCCTGGTCGCGGCTGTTGCACTTGTTCTTCCGGGCATCAGCGTATCTTATCTTCTTCTCATGATGGACATGTACAATACAGTCATCCAATCCATCAGCCGCCTTTATCTGCCCTATCTGCTCCCTCTTGGTGCGGGCGTGCTTTTGGGGATTATACTAACGACTAAGCTGCTGGAACGCGCCATGGAAAAGCATCCGCAGCAAACCTATCTGCTGATTTTAGGCTTTGTGCTGGGTTCTCTGCCGGAATTGTTTCCCGGCTTCCCTGTTTCCGTCCCGCAATGGCTTATGTGCCTTTTTTCACTTGCCTTGGGCGGCGGAGCGATCTGGCTGCTCTCCTCACAGGAGGCGTGATCATTTCCGCAAAACATTCCGTAAAATATTTTGTGAAAGCAAGGTCAAATAAATGAATTTCATCAAAAGGCAGCCTCCGGGCCGCCTGATTGCCGCAGGTTTCGCGCTGGTGATCCTCGCCGGAGCCGCATTGCTGATGCTTCCTGTATCTGTTCGAGACGGCGCGCAGGTCACCCCCATTGATGCACTGTTCACTTCCACCAGCGCGGTCTGTGTTACAGGGCTCATCGCCATCGACACGGCGGATCATTTCACCGTGTTCGGGCGTACAATCGTTGCGCTGCTCATCCAGGTCGGCGGTCTGGGCGTTACTTCTGTAGGCGTCGGTTTCATTCTGGTAGCAGGCAAACGCGTAGGTTTCAAAAGCCGTTTACTGGTGCGTGAAGCCATGAATATGGAAAACGGAAAAGGCATCGTACGGCTTGTCAAATCCATTCTGCTCATGACACTGTGCTTCGAAGGTGCGGGCGCGCTGTTGAGCTTTCTGGTTTTCGTACAGGATCATCCTCCGGTGGAAGCCATAGGCATCAGCATATTTCATTCCATTGCCGCGTTCAACAACTCCGGCTTTGACATTCTCGGCGGGCTGCAAAATCTGATCCCTTATCAGAACAATTTACTGCTCAACTTAACCACCGCTGGGCTGATCATTTTCGGCGGATTGGGTTTTCTGGTTATCCTCGACATCTTAAAAAAGCGTTCGTTCCGCGCGCTGGCTCTGCACTCCAAAGTCGTCATCGTGATGAGCGCGGTATTGATTCTTCTGGGCACGCTGCTTTTGAAAGCGACGGAAAACGTCACATGGCTGGGCGCATTCTTTCAGAGCGTTTCGGCCAGAACGGCCGGTTTTTCCACCTATCCGATCGGTTCGTTCACTGACGCCGGCCTGTTTGTTTTGATCCTTCTCATGTTCGTAGGCGCGTCGCCCGGCTCCACCGGAGGCGGCATAAAAACCACTACGCTGTTCGCTCTTCTGCAGGCGACGCGCAGCGCGGCTACCGGGCGGATGCCCACGGCGTTCCGGCGCACTGTGGCCGGAGAAGTCGTCCAAAAAGCTTTTATCGTCACGCTGCTGTCTGCGTTCGTCGTATGCGGCGGCACGTTCATCCTGTGTCTTCTGGAGCCAGACCTCACATTTCTGCAGCTCTTATTTGAAGCGACATCCGCTTTCGGTACGGTGGGCCTGTCCACAGGCATTACGCCGCAGCTCCAGCCCGCCAGCAAACTGATCGTCATATTGATCATGTACACCGGACGTATCGGCCCGTTGACTGTGGCCTCGCTTTGGGCCTTCCGAACGGAGCAGCACGTCTGGTATTCAGAAGAAACCATCACCATTGGATAAGGAGAAAAGCATGGCAAAAAATAAGGATTCCGCGTCCTACGGCATCATCGGGTTGGGACGCTTCGGCACGGCGCTGGCCAAAAGCCTGGCTGCCGCTGGCAAAGACGTAATGATCATCGACAGCAGCGAGGCAAAGGTGCGCGAGCTGCGCCAATACACCGAACACGCATTTGTCGCGCACGATCTGGGCCGCGAGACGCTGGAGGAAGCCGGCATTCAAAACTGCGACACCGTCGTCGTATGTATCGGTGAAAAAATCGACACCAGCATCCTCACCACGCTCAATGTCGTAAGTCTGGGCGTGCCCAATGTCATCGCCAAAGCGATCAGCGAAGATCAGGGCGCGGTACTGGAAAAAATCGGCGCGGAGGTCATCTACCCTGAGCGCGACATGGCGCTGCGCCTTGCCAAGCGCCTGCTTTCCAGCAGCGTGCTGGATTATATATCTCTCAACAGCAATATTGAGATATCGGAGATACGCATCACGCAAAAGCTCGTTGGCCGCAGCGTACAGGAGGCCGATCTGCGCCGCAAATTCGGGTTAAACATCATAGCCATTGAGCGCGGCGAACAGACGATGACTGACATCAATCCCGCTCATGTTTTTGCGGTGGATGATATCATCGTCGTGGTCGGTAAAAACGAAAGCATACAGCGGTTTGAAGAGCATCTGGTTTGATGAAAACAGCATCAGAAAACAGCGCAGGGTATACTTGTCACACCCTGCGCTGTTTGGCGTTTCCCCTATCTCACAACCCGCCCGCGTAACCATAACCGTTTCACCTCCAGCCGGTACGGCCGCGGGCATCGATAACGCAGTCCCCCGACGGAAAAGACGGCTGCCGCGCGGAAAATACCGGTTTGCCTTGTGCCGATGTGTTGGAGTATCACCTGAAAGGCCAAAACAAATTGATAATCAGGCCATCCGGCACTGAACCCAAAATCAAAGTATACCTGTCTGCAGCCGGCAAAAGCAACGCCGGCGTTGAAGCAATAAACACCACATTGACCAATGCGGTTTTTAACCTGGTAAAAAGCATTGCATTCATTTAGCTCCCTGATCGCATGTAAGGCTGTTTTGCCTTCCAGCATCAACGTGTTCAAAATTTGCAGAGCCGCTCATCCCATCGGCCGCTTTACCCTCCACTCATTTAAAAAGTGTGTTTATGAACTGCGCCGCATGTGCTGGAGCCTGTATATCCTGTCGCGTTCGAGGATATCGTGTCTCTGTACCGTGCAGTAGACCGTCACAAACTTCAAGCACATCGAAGCGAGATCATCAGTCTCTTTCGGCAAAACACGGCATTGGTCGAGCGCGCCACACGTTATATCACTGCTGCCGGCAGCCTGCTGCAGGACAGCATGCGCGTCGCTTTGTCCTGTACGGACACCGCAAAGGCGCGCGCGTTTGCAGGCACACTTTCCCGCCGTTACATTTCTTCCTCCGGAGAGGCTCCGCACGAAGAAATCAGACTGTTAAGCGCATTGACTTTACAAGGGATAATTTTTTACAGTAATACGATTGCAAAGCTTGCAGACACGATCGTAGTACTGGATGACGAATACGGCGCCGCCAGCCGCACATTGCTCTACGCATTGCGGGAGGAGGCGCTGCAAAAAGGACACAACATCGTAACCTGTTATTGTTCCATGAGTCCATACGAAAAAATCGAGCATCTGTTCATTCCCGCACTGCGTCTTTGCTTTGTCACCAGCAACTCATATCATCCGATACAGTTTTCCGGCCAACGCACCATCCACTGCACACGCTTCTGCAACAAGGAAGGGTTGAAGCTGCGCCGCAAGCGCCTGCACTTCAATAAGCGCGCCGTGGATGAGCTGTTCGCACAGGCTTCTTCCATTCAGAAGGAAGCCAAAGAATGCCATGACGCTTTGGAGCAATATTATATTGACGCGGTCGATTTCACTTTTTTGGAAAAGGCTTATCAATATCTGCTTACCACACTTTGAACAAAGGCCGCTATTTTCAAAACTCCCATATACACATTTGAAGAGACGCAAAACGAACGCCCCGGCAATGCGCGCCGGAGCGTTCGTTTTAGCTTATTCAAGGCTACCAGCCTTCCAAAAAACGTCCTGTTGCAGACTCCGTACAGGCAGCCAGCTCCTGAGGCGTCCCCGAAAACACGGCCCGTCCTCCGTCCACCCCGCCGCCGGGCCCCAGCTCAACGACCCAGTCCGACGCAGAGATCACCTGTTGATTGTGCTCCACTGCAATCACCGTAGCGCCGCCTTCCACCATACCGTTCAGCAGCGCGAGAAAGTGCTCAACGTCAAGCGGATGCAGGCCTACGGTCGGCTCATCCATTAAATACAACACATTGTTCTGTGCCTGCTCCATCAGTTCCTTTGCCAGCTTCAGACGCTGGCCTTCTCCGCCGGACAATGTCGTGAGCGTTTGCCCCAACTCCAAATAGCCCAACCCCGCACCGCACAACGTGTGCAGCCGCGCCGCCAACCTGCGTTCTGCGGCAAACATCTCCATCGCCTCTTCCACGGAAAGCGACAGTATATCGGAAATATTTTTCCCGTTCCACCGGACAGACAAAACCTTTTCGCCGAAGCGCCTGCCGCCGCACACCGGGCATGTGATTTCCGTATCCGCGAAAAACAGCAAATTGTTTGGAACAACGCCCAGGCCTTCGCACGTCTCACATCGGCCCCCTTTTGTATTAAAGGAAAAAGCCCCTGCTCCCAATCCCAGCTTTTTGGCCTGCGGCGTTGCCGCGAACAAGCTGCGGATATCAGAATACAGTCCTGTATAGGTCGCTACATTGGAGCGGCGCATGCGGACAAGCGCCTCTTGTTCAATAACCACCACACGGCTGAAATGTTCCAGCCCCGCAACATGTGTACGCTGTTCCCTCTCGTCCGCCAGCACGCCGAATACCAGCGAGGACTTTCCGGAACCGGACACCCCCGTCACCGCAGAAAGACAGCGGACCGGAAATTCCGCATCCACATTTTGCAGATTGTGCAGGCAGGCGTTCCTTATCTTCACCCTTCTGCCGTCCCCCGCCCGAGGCGTCCGCTTTTGCGGCCGATGCCTCGCCAACCAGGCGCCCGTGACAGAATCAGGCTGCGCTGCCAGCTCTTCCAGCGTGCCGCTGCCGACAACCTGTCCGCCATGCCGGCCCGCACCCGGCCCAATGTCGATGATATGGTCCGCAGCGCGCATTACATCCGGGTCATGCTCGATCACCAGTACAGTATTGCCGTTGTCACGCAGCTGTTTCAAAACATCGATCATACCCTGCGTATCCTGCGGGTGCAGGCCCACCGTCGGCTCGTCCAGCATATAAAATATCCCCGTGATGTCCGAGTCCAACGCCGCGGCCAACCGCAGGCGCTGCGTTTCACCGCCTGAAAGTGTTCCCGCCTGCCGCTCCAGCGAAAGATATCCCAAACCAACGTCCGACAAGCGCCGAAGCTTTGTCTGCAGATCCAGCAAATACGGCTCCACCAGTTTTTGATGCGCGGAAGGCAGCTCCTGCTCCAACTTTTCAAGCCACCTGCGAAGCTCATCCAGCGAAAGCGCAGAAAGCTGCGGCAGACGCACGTCCCGCACAGCGGCGCCGCGGCTCAGAGGATTCAACCGCTCGCCGCCGCACGCGCGGCACGGCGTATGAAGGAAATACCCCTCCATCCCCTTAGCGTCGCCGCCCTTTTCCTGCAAACGCCTCCAAAGCATCGGTTCCACGCCCTCAAACCTGCCCTGCGCGACAGTTTTCGGCACGGCTATATTCGGAAACGTTTCTTGCAGCGCAGAGCAGGAAGTTCCCTCATACAGCACCGCCTTTTGCAAATCACTGTATGCTTCGACTGCCGTCCCCGGCTGTACAGGGAGCCCATAATGCCGCAGAGCCGCATAAAACGCAGCCGTCTGGTATTCAGCGTATTTCTGTGCCCAAAAACGCACAGCGCCATCCTCCAGAGAACGCCGCTCATCCACCGCCCCCGTTCGGTCCACCTTGAGTGTCTGGCCAAGCCCCTGACATTCAGGACATGCCCCTTCTTTGGTGTTATAGGAAAACTGCGTGCGCGTCAGCTTATCCATGCGTTTGCCGCATACACAGCAGTCCATATAGACAAAAAAATCTCCGCCGCGCTTTTCCGTGGTTTCAAAGCAGTCCGCCGCGCAAATGGCAGCTCCGCAATGCGGACAATTGCGTACCGCCAGCTTTTCGTACAGCATGCGCAGTTCCGTATAAATGTTCGTGACAGTGCCCACAGTGGAACGTGGGTTTCGATTCGCCCCGCGCTGCGTGATGCACACGGCCGGAGAAACGCCTCGGATGCTTTCCACCTGAGGCTTTCGGATTCCTTGCAAGTCCATCGCCTCCAGATACTGCCGCTGGCATTCATTGAACAGTACATCGATCAGCAACGTGGATTTTCCTGAACCGGACACGCCCGTGAGTACCACAAGCTTCTCCCGTGGTATCCGCAGAGAGATATTTTTCAAATTGCCCTCTCGGGCACCGGAGATGACGATATCTTTCATGGCGGCTCCTTTTCTGCTTTTTATAAAAATCATATACAGCGGCCTGACGCGCTCTGGCCGGGAAACAGCGAACACGACACGGCGGTAGTGGAATCATTATATCATGAACGCTGCGAAGCGGCCACAACGAAACTACACCCGCTGCGGTTTTGCATGCTTCAATGTTTTCAACTCTATACGCGAAAGTGTATCAGCGCATAAAATGCGCACAGCCGCGTAAGCGACGGGGTTGAGGTTGTTATACCATGACGCCGCAAAGCGGCCTCAACAAAACCGCACCTGCTGCGGTTTTGCATGGTTCAATGTTCTCAAGCCCATGCGCGAAAGCGCATCAGCGCACAAAGTGCGCGCAGCCGCGTAAGCGGCGGGCCTGAGGTTATTATACCACAGCGCTGTTATCGACGGCTCTATCTCAACCGCATCTGCTTCACTTCTGCCAGTTTTCTTCATTTTTGCATCTGAACAATCTTTCATTTAAGTCTTGTCATTTTGCCAAAGTGGAGTATAATAGTATAGAAATCATTTTCCACATCATCATCGACGAAGTATTCTGCCGCGATTATATGCTCAACCGGCTTCAGGAGGGAATATTCATAGTATGCTGAAATTATCAAAACTCACATGGCAGCCACCGGAAGGCGGACAAATTATCAAAGGTATGGACCTCGCTATTCCGGACGGAAAACTTGTCGTGCTCACAGGCCCCAACGGCGGCGGGAAAACAACGCTGGCGAAGCTGATCGCCGGGCTGGAGACACCCACCTCCGGGCAGATATTCCTGGACGGAAAAGACATTACTCCGCTTGACGTTACCCAACGCGCACGTTGCGGCGTGAGTTATGCATTCCAGACGCCCGTCCGATTCAAAGGACTCACCGTGCGCGACCTCGTGGAACTGGCCGCAGGAGGCGCTCTTTCCGAAGCAACACTGTGCGAGCTTCTGGGAAAAGTCGGGCTGTGTGCCCGCGAATATATGGACCGTGAGATCAACGCCAGCCTGTCCGGCGGCGAGATCAAACGCATCGAAATCGCCACTGTGCTTGCCCGGGGTACGCGCTTCATGCTGTTCGACGAGCCGGAAGCAGGTATTGACCTGTGGAGCTTCACCGGGCTTATCGACGTTTTTCGCGACTTACGCAGCCATCTGGACGGTTCGCTTGTCATTATTTCACATCAGGAACGCATTCTCGCCATCGCGGATGAGATCGTAGTCATTGCCGATGGTGTAGTACAGCAGGCCGGACCGCGTGCCTTGGTGCTGCCCGGGTTATTGGACGGCGCAGCCGGCTGCACGCAATGTCCCAACAAGGAGGTTGGAAAACAATGAACGGCATCACTGAAAAATTGCTCGGCATCGTTTCGGACTGGGCCGGCTCTTTCAACGGCGCGTTCAACATTCGTGAAAACGGCCAATGCGCAGGGCGGCAGTCCACCGCGCATATTAAAATAGAATCCAAAATCGACGTCCCCGGCTTGGATATCCGCATTCTGCCCGGCACAAAAGGCGAAAGCGTTTCCATTCCCGCCTGTGTGACTCACGGAGATGTTGATGATCTGGTTTACAACGACTTTTTTGTGGGTGACGGCGCCGACGTGACCATTGTCGCTGGCTGCGGTGTGCACACCGACGACGGAGAACCCGCCCGCCACAACGGAATCCACCGGTTTTTTCTGGGACGGGACGCTCACGTCGTGTATCTGGAAAAGCATATCGGTACGGGCGGCGGCAGCGGCAAACGCAGCATTGACCCCGTAACAGAAGCCACGCTCGCAGAGGGCGCCATACTGGAAATGGACACCTCGCAGCTCGGCGGCGTGGATGACACCACGCGCACCACCCGCGCCACCCTGGCCGCAGGTGCAAAGCTGTATATCCGTGAGCGGCTCCTCACTGAGGGCAGCCAGCAGGCGCGAACTGATTTTGAAGTTTTTCTCGACGGAGAGGACTCTGGCGTGGACCTCATTTCCCGTTCTGTTGCCAAGGGAAATTCTCATCAGGCTTACCGCTCGCGTATCGTTGGCAACACGCGCTGCACAGGCCACTCGGAATGTGACGCCATCATTGCAGACAACGGTACTGTAACGGCTGCACCCGAACTTACCGCAAACAGCGGCGATGCCGCGCTCATCCATGAAGCGGCCATTGGTAAGATCGCTGGCGAACAACTGCTCAAGTTGCGAACGCTCGGCCTTACAGAGGAAGAAGCTGAAGCAAAAATCGTGGCGGGCTTTTTAAAATGATATAATGGCGGGCCGGTTTTATACCACCCGCTACAGCTTGGCAAAAAAGCTACGCTTTTCCGCCAAGCTGCCTGCGAACAGGGCTTTTGGCCTTGTTCGCCGCGCACGGCGTGGGTTATTTTAAATGAAAAAGGGGCGTCTGCGCGCTATAAGAGCCGCGCTTCCAGCGCGGTTGCTTTTCGACACGCGCCTGCGGGCGCAGCCGCCGCCCCTTTTTCAAACTTTAGTCTGTGGCGGGTCGGTTTATACGGCCCGCTATTTTCATTCTCCTGCGGTCTTCTGCGGTCTTCACATATGTAAAAATTTTTTGTTTGGATGGTTTTCTGTCATAAATCGTGTGGATGCCGCGTATATAGAACATTACAATGGTTTAAGAACGCTATGCTGAAGGAGGATGCCCCTTGCAACAAATCATCTGCAAAACAGGCTGTATCCAATCTGTCGGCGGCGCGATCGACAGCACCGCCGCACAGTATACCATCACCGCCCACGTCAAGCTGTATAATGCTGTGCAAAGTGCACGTTTGACCGTTGTGCTGCAAAAAAACGTACAGACCTGGTCGGGCACCTGGGACGATATTTTCGTCTTCAGTGCCGGAGGCGCAGGCAGTGCCGCGCTGACGCACGAAATGCGCCTTTCCTCCGGCGTGTACCGTGCAAAGATCATCGCCGATGTGTACGATCCGGGCGGCATTCGTGCGGATACTTCCACTGTGTATACAGCGGAACGCATTGTTTCCTGACGCAGACCCTCCCACACAAGGCCAAAGCCGGGCAAAAGCCCGGCCTTGGCCTTTTCTTATCCCGGTAAAGCTTTTCCGAATGAAATACGCACGAAACGCCATGTTTCAGCCGTCTCCTGCGCACATTTTCCTATGGACAAATAAATTTCATCCCTTTACAATTGTTGTATTACACCAAAAAGGAAGGAAAAGGAACCATTCATGGGAAAACGTTCATTCGCTGCAAGACTGCAGCAGCTTTTCTCCGCGCACGATATGACTCTGGGCGCTCCCTGGAAGCGCATTCTTGAGTTTGCTATCCCCATGCTGATCGGCAATCTGGCCCAGCAGCTTTACAACACCGCGGATTCCATCATCGTAGGCCGCTATGTCGGCGATAATGCGCTGGCGGCCGTCGGCAGCGCCTCCCCCATCCTCAACCTTCTGCTTGCGCTTTTTGTGGGCGTCTCCACAGGCGTAGGCATCCTGGTAGCACAGCGTTACGGCGCAAAAGATCGTGAGCAGCTCTCCGTCGTTATTGGCAACTGCATCACACTGTCCGCCATCGTATCCGTCATTACAATGATCATCGGCGCGCTTATCACCCGCCCAATGCTCGAGCTGCTCAGCACGCCCGCCTCCATCATCGACTGGTGCGCGGATTATCTGATGATCTATTTCCTGGGCATTGCCGGTTTTGCTTATTATAATATCCTGTCCGGCGTGCTGCGCGGCATGGGCGACAGCCTGTCCGCACTGGGTTTTCTGCTTGTTGCCGCCGCGTTGAACGTAGGGCTTGATTTGTGGTTTGTAGCCGGCCTGGGTATGGGTGTGGCCGGTGTGGCGCTGGCCACTGTGCTGGCGCAAACGATTTCCGCTTTCCTCTGCCTGTGGAAACTGCTGCGCATGCGGGACGTGTTCGACCTGACGCTGCATTACTTGAAACCCTGCTCCGCGCCCATTGCCAATATCATCCGCATCGGTGTGCCTTCCGGCATCACTCAGGCCATCTTCTCCGTGGCCATGCTTGTGGTCCAGTCCCTCACCAACAGCTTTGGTGAAATGGTCATCGCCTGCAACGTGATCGTCATGCGGGTGGATGGCTTCGCGATGATGCCGAACTTCACCTTTGGACAGGCAATGACGACGTATACCGGACAAAACGTTGGCGCGCGCAGGTTGGACCGTGTGCATCAGGGTGCAAAGCAGGGCACCTGGATCGCCGTCGGCATCTCCGCTTTCCTGACTGCATTGATTCTTTTATTCGGCCGCCAACTGATGGGCGTTTTTACCGAAACAGCCGTGCTGGTAGATTTGAGCATGCGCATGATGCAGATTCTCGCCTTCGGATATATCGCCATGTCCATTACTCAGTGTCTCTCTGGCGTGATGCGAGGCGCAGGAGACACGATGACACCAATGTGGATCTCCATCATCACCACTGTTGTGCTCCGCGTTCCCATTGCCTACGGCATCGCATTCTTTACACGCAGCGCCGAGTATCCCACCGGGCGCCCGGAATCCACCTTTATCTCCCTGCTGGTCTCCTGGTCGCTGGGCGCACTGCTCACGGCTGTCGCCTATCGCTTCGGCGCCTGGCGTAAGCGTTTGGCTACCGCAGAACCTGCCCCGCAGCTTTGAACGGCATACCGTCATCCGGCAGAAAAGCACCTGCGGACACATCGTCCGCAGGTGCTTTTGTTTGTCGATCTTTCTCTACAGCTCCAGTGTTCCGTCCGCGTAAATGCGCACTCCAGGCGAAAGCGCCCGCAGATACTGTAATAGCGCCGCGCCCTCTGCATCTTCCATGAGTGCGGTACGTCCTCCATGCTGGATACACGGCTCGAACTGAACGGAATACTCACCCGGCGCTGTGATTCTGACGGAAAGGAAGCCCGTTTCCACCGTATCCATATTGAACCAGAAATTCCCCAGACTATATGCAACATGCTTTCCGTGCTCAAATGCAAAGCCCTGCAGGCAGTGCGGATGTGCGCCCACAACAATGTCCGCGCCCGCTTCAATATATTGGCGGGCCTGCTCCCGCTGAGCGGTTTCCAGCACAGCGGTATTCTCCGTGCCCCAATGCACATAGACCGCCACAAAATCGCTGTTCTTCCTCGCTTCTGTGACTGCTTGCAAGAAAAGATCGGGTTCGTAGGTGCGCAGCACTCCCGGCTGTGTTGCCCCCGCCTCCTGCGTGAAAATGAATTTTTCCGCACGGGTGGCTGCGACAAAGGCAAGCTTCATGCCGTTTACAATAAAATATTGGGGGCGCATTGCCTGCTCCAGGTCTCGCCCTGCGCCGATATAGGGAATCCCTTCTTGTTCCAGCGCCGCCAGCGTGTCCTCGAATGCGTCCGGTCCGTAGTCGAATACATGGTTATTGGCAAGGCCTGCAAGGTCCGCTCCCATCTGTCGCAAAAAAGAGGTGCTTGCGGGGTCTGCCCGGAACGTGTATAGTTTTCCCGGCAGCGCCACGCCGCGTCGGGAGTACGGGAACTCGTTGTTCACCACAAGGACATCCGCGCCGCGCAGCCGCTCTAACAACGCCGATGAAAATGCATCTTCCACGCCGCCGCCGCTGTCTTTCAAATGCCGCATAATCTCCCAATCATCGTCAAGGTTCACGTCGCCTGCAAAAATAATCTCCGCCGCGCCGTTGCCTCCCTCCCGCTCATGCCAGTTCGAGCCGCTGTCCTGCCCGGAGTAGCGGCCGTACAGCACATGAAGAGAAATCCCGCACAGCTCATAGAACCATGCGTCTGAATACAGGGCCTCTGCTTCGAGACGATCATCTATTCCCTCCAGCAGACCGGACGGCGCCTCCTGCGCGCACCATGAAAAAAATTCTTCCGTCAGCGGGTGCGCACTTTGTACCGCAGCCAATTGACGCGCAAGCGTTTCGGGCACAACCTGTACGGCCTGCCCCTCCGTGCTGCTTCCTCCGGATGCCGGGGATTCCGCTCCCCATGCATCCGTTCCCCGCCCGGAAAAACCAGAGCAGCCTGCCAGCAGCACGGAGCACAGTAAAATCGCAGCGATATATTTTTTACAGCTCATCCCTTTGTCTCCCTGTTTTATATCAAGCGCACACGGCCCCAATTTTTCCCCGAAACGCAAAAGAGGCCGGGGCTCACGATAGGCCCCGGCACATTCTCTAAAGAATTATTTCCAAAGCACTGCCAGCGTCCGGTGGACAAATGTGCAGGTCAGTATAATATTGTATCCACCCAGCATCACTACATACAGCTTTTTATTCTTCCTGTTCCTGATCTTCCCCGAAAAGGACATGATCATAAGGCAGGAAACCACTACGGCGGCGATATCCGCAAACGCCACCACCGATTGAGGCGCAAGCGCGGGAAAAAGCGAATCTGTCCACCAGCTTACCGGCAGCGCAAGCAGATGCACGAAGGGAACGACCAGGATGGGCGTGACACTCGCTGCGTAATCCCCGTGCCCCGCACGGATGAATACCACAACGAGGCAAAGTGAGATTGCCAGTATCGCAACGCATTCTGTAACCATTCTTTTCCCTCCCGAAACTTCTCTGTTTGCTTATTGTACCGCAAAATAAAATTTTCGTCCACAACTTTTCAGAAAAAGCTTGACGAACGCAAAAAATTCCTTATAATAGATAAAGGCACTTGATTTAAGCGCCATATGCTGGTGTGGCTCAGTCGGTAGAGCAGCTCACTCGTAATGAGCAGGTCGTCCGTTCGAATCGGATCACCAGCTCCAGTAAGAAAACCCATAAAACAGCCTGCAGACTGTTTTGTGGGTTTTCTTTTTGCGCAAAAGCACAGCCCATGCTTTCCAGAGACGCGCTTTGGCCTTATGAACATTGTACGGAACATTTTCACAAGGGCTTGTTTGCGTTCGAAGCCGAACTGCACACCCGCAGGTATATCTCCTATCAGCCGAGCGCTGCAGACCATTCCGCCTCGCGGAAACCCACCAGCACAAAATCGTCCGCCACAATCAAAGGCCGCTTCACAAGCATTCCGTATTCACCCAACAAAATGTACTGCTCATTGTCCGTCATTCCAGGCAGCTTGTCCTTCAGCGCCATGCCTTTGTACAGCAGACCGCTTGTGTTGAAAAAACGCCGGAGGGGCAGGCCGCTTTTTTCATGCCAGGCCCGCAGCTCCTCCGCGTTCGGGTTTTCTTCCTTGATGTCGCGCAGCGTATAGGTCACGCCATGCTCATCCAGCCATGCCTTGGCACGCTGGCAGGTGGAACATTTCGGATACCAGACCAAAACCATTTTCTACATCCTTTCTTCTTATCAACTGCCTGTCAATATCGATAACAAAAATATAAAGCCCAACAAAACAGGCTGATGCAGCAAATATGCCCACAAGCTGTGCCGCCCCAGCCAAACCAATGGACGGCAGGCAGGCCAGCCGCGCACCGTCTCTTCGGCATACGGGCGCAGAAAACGCCACAGGAAAAGCCCCGTCCAGAACAGAAATATCCACGGGATCAGCGGAAAATAATCCGCCGAATAGAAGCCCGGGCCGGGCAGGCCAAGCGGAAACAAAAACGGCACGCTGTACAGCTGGCGCTGCAGCTCAAACAGCTGCAGCTCGCCAATGCCCAGATATCCCATCGGGACGCTTCGCAGGAACAAAAACAATACAAAGGAAGCTATGGCGCCGGGCAGCGCTGGCGCGCGGTCCAAAAAGCGGCGCAGCAGCGCGCTGAGCAGCACGGCCGCCCCAATCAAGTGCAGAACGCCGAACAGTATTTGCTCCGACGGCATCACCAGCATCGTAACGGCCGTGAGCAGAAATCCGCAGCCAAATGTGACCGCGCCACGGCGTACCGCATGCTTCCCATAAGGAAACACAGCCCCCGCCAGCAGAATGAACGTCCAACAGATGAATTGCTGCCAGATATGCGCGTTGCCCGTTTGCGTAAACCATGCCGCAGGTCGGCCGAATACATAGACCCAGTCGTAAACGCCATGGTATACGGCCATATTTACCAGTGCAAAACCGCGCAAGGCATCGAACGCCGCGATTCGCCGCGGGGCGGCCGACCATTTTTCCCGCACGGCTTTACAGTACCTCTGTCACACACAGCGCACCGTAGTTGCGCACATTCAGCACGTAACAGGAGCCCTCGCCGAACACGCTGTCCATCGCCGCGCGGTACGCCTCCAGCAGATGCACCGGGACGAACGCCTGAATGGTGCCCGCAAAGCCGCCGCCCTGCAAACGCCACGCACCATACCCCTCGAGTATATGCTGAGAAAGTGCCAAACCAAGCGAAACGCCCTGCTCCCGCGGATTTTTTGCACTGTATGCATTCTGGTTGTATTCAAACGACGAATGGCCGCCTGCCACGATCAATTCCAAAAAGTCTTCAAAGCGATCCTCACGGATGGCACTGCATAACGCACCGGCACGCCGACTGTCCGCAAAAAAGTGGATAGCGCGCAGTACGGCACGGTCCCCCAGTTTTTCACGCACACCAGCAATATCCGCATAAAAAGCAGACTCATCCACTTCGCGCAGCACCGGCTTATCGAAATAGGCCGCCACTGCTTCCATCTCCTGGCGGACGGCCGCATATTCATTGGTAAGCGACGCATGGCTCCCTTTTGTATCTGTAATGCACAGACAATAATCGTGTTTTGCCAGATCAAAATCCACTTTTTCCACTACGGGGCTGGCAGGATCACGAAAATCAATGGTGATCACGCTGCCCACGCTGCAGGCTGTCTGATCCATCAGGCCGCTGGGTTTGCCAAAATATTCATTTTCCGCATATTGACTGATCTTTGCGATGTCTACCGCGGAGAAACGGCCTTGGTTGTATTCCCCATTGAATACAGTACCAATGACAACCTCGAACGCAGCCGAACTGGACAGCCCTGAGCCGCGCAGCACATCGGACGTGGTATAGGCGTCGAAGCCGCCCAGTACACCGCCCTGCTTTGCGATGCCCGCAGCCACGCCGCGGATGAGAGCGGCGGAGCGGCCCTGCTCTGCCAGCACAGGAGACAGCTGCTCCAGCTTCACTTCGTCCCTGCCGTCAAAGCCTTTCGATTTCACACGTACCACATCGTCCGTGTTTTTGGAAACCACGGCGATCACGTCCAGATCCACCGCGCCGGCCATTACCACGCCGTGGTTGTGGTCGGTGTGGTTGCCTCCGATCTCGGTGCGGCCGGGCGCGGAATAGATGGCGGCTTCCCGTTCCCCGCCGTATAGCGCCGCAAAACAGTCCAGCGCATCCGCGTACCGCGCACGCTGGCGCTCCAGCACGCCAGCCCGCCGGCCATACAGCTTTCCCAGGGACGCGTCCCACACACCGCGCTCGATCTCTTTCTTTAACTCTTTTGCCGTTGACATATTACCGGCCTCCCCTTGTCTTTCGTTTATCCTATAGACGCCGCCGAAAAGCGGCCCCGATGCCTTCTTCTCCGCCGGGGTGCCGCATGGCGGCGCATTTTCAGCGCCGCTCCAAATGCAGCCCGGTACTGCCCCGGTGTCAAATCCATTATAACAGACATGCGCTTGATGTAAACACTATTTTATATCACGAAAAAATGGACTTTTGTTGATTGATTTGCTATAATTAAATATCATATGAGGAATAAGAGGCGGAATCGTTTTTTGTCCCACACGGTTTCGCCGGAGGTGAATCGGATGCCCAGCACATACAAGCAGTCGTTCAAGCAGAATTATACCGACAATGTGGAACTTTCCATCTTCAACTGCGGCCTGCAGAGCTGTGAGCGCGGCTATACCTGGGGCCCCGGCGTACGGGATCACTATCTGATCCATTATGTTGTCGACGGGAAAGGCACATATACGGTAAACAACACAGTTTATGAGCTTCGGGCGGGGGATATCTTTCTTGCAAAGCCCAGCCAGCTCATCACTTATTCCGCAGACAAGGAGGAACCGTGGGAATATTACTGGGTGGGCTTCAACGGGGCCTGTGCCAACAAGCTGGTGCTTCAGCTGCCTTTTCGGGAGGACATGCCCACCCACCACTGCAAAAATGCCGAACGCGTAAAAAAGGCGCTGTTCAATATTTTTCTGTCCCGGGGGCCCGAGCCGCGCAATGAAACGCTGATGGTCGGATATCTGTATCTTTTCATTGCTGAGCTGATGCAGGAGGCAATGGACCTTGAACCGCATGCCTCCAATTCCAGTTCTCAGTATGTCATCAACGCAATCAAGTATATCCAGTTCAACTATTCCCATGACATCAGCATCGACGATATCGCCAAGGCCGTGGGCGTCAGCCGCAGCCATCTGTACCGGGTATTCATGAGCAACGTGGGACAGTCCCCTATTGATTACCTTACCAGCTACCGCATCAGCGAGGCATGTTTCCTTTTAAAAAATTCTCAGCTTTCCATTGCAGAGATCGCCGTGTCCGTCGGCTTTTTTGACCAGTTTTATTTTTCCCGCGTGTTCAAAAAAAGCAAGGGCGTTCCGCCCAGCAAATACCTGACCAGCATCAACCAGGAAAAAGCCGCGCGCTAGCACGGCTTCCCCGTTATTTTCAAAGCGGCATGCCTGCCGCTTTTTTTGTGAGGAGAACCGCTCATATGCCGCTTGTCAAAAACCAGATCATCCCCCTTACCATCGACGCACTGTCCAGCGACGGTAACGGCGTCGGACGTTTTGAGGGCCAGGCCGTTTTTGTCCCGTTTGCCGCCGTGGGCGACGTGCTTTCCGTCAAGGTGGTAAAAATCTGCAAAAGTTACGCCTTTGGCATCGTCGAAAGCGTCCTCACGCCCGGCACCGGGCGCATCCCTGCGGACTGCCCTATTTTCGGCCGGTGCGGCGGCTGCTGTTTCCGGCACCTTTCCTACGAAGCAGAGCTTGCGGCAAAGCAAGGCTTCGTGGCGGACGCCCTGCGCCGCATCGGCGGGCTGGATGTGCCCGTGCGGGACATCCTTCCCTCTCCACAGACCGAGCGCTACCGGAACAAGGTGCAGTATCCTCTGTTTCTCGCTGGGGACGGCAGTGTTCAAGCCGGCTTTTATGCGAGCCGCAGCCATCGGCCGCTGCCTTGCGGGGACTGTCTGCTCCAGCCCGGACTGCTGAACCGAATCGCCGCGACGCTGTGCGCGCTTCTGACGCAATATCATATCTCCGTCTATGATGAACAGGCACACCGAGGGCTCGCGCGCCATATTTATTTGCGCCACGCCGTCACAAACGGAAGCGTGCTTGTATGTCTTGTCTGCAACGGACGCAGCCTGCCTCACGCACAGGATATCTGCGCCGCGCTGGTAAAGGCGCATCCGGAGGTAGAGAGCGTGGTATTGAACGTCAACACGCACAAAACGAATGTTATCACCGGAAAAGAATGTATCACGCTGTACGGTCCCGGCGTGCTCCACGATACCATGCGCGGCGTACCCGTCGCGCTCGGTCCGCTTTCTTTCTATCAGGTGAATACCGAAGGCGCAAACCGCCTATACGGTGTTGCTGCTGATTTTGCCGCGCCCGGCCCCGAGGATACGCTGCTGGACCTTTATTGCGGCGCGGGTACCATCGGCCTTTCCATGGCGGAGCACTGCGGCAGGCTTATCGGTGTAGAGATCGTACCCGAAGCGGTGGAGAGCGCCCGGCGCAATGCCGCCGCAATGGGGGTAGAGCACGCGGAGTTTTTCTGTGCCGACGCCGGAACCGCCGCACAAAAACTGGCCGCCGACGGCCTGCTGCCCAATATCGTCGTTCTGGACCCTCCCCGCAAGGGCTGCGACGAGCCGACGCTGAAGGCCGTATTGGCCATGGCCCCCCAGCGCATCGTGATGGTGAGCTGCAATCCTGCCACCGCCGCGCGGGATCTTAAATATCTTTCTCAACACGGATATGCTGTACAGGCCGTACAGCCAGTGGATATGTTCCCGCGCACAAAGCATGTGGAATGCGCGGCGCTTCTCTGCCGCGAAAAATTCTGAAAGTCAACAGAACGGAGGCTCTGCATCCGCACCGCCATGTCAAATGAAACGATATCAAACAAGCCTGCCGGACGTGTTCTGGATTTGACTTCCGGCAGCATCACCGGCACAATGCTCCGGTTTGCTCTGCCCATGATCGCCGGCAATCTGCTGCAGCAGCTTTACAATGTAGCCGACACGCTCATTGTCGGTCGTTTTCTCGGTTCCGTCGCGTTGGCAGCCGTTGGCTCGTCTTATACGCTGATGACCTTTCTCACCTCTATCCTTCTGGGGCTCTGCATGGGCAGCGGAGCATTTTTCTCCATCCGTTACGGAGAAAAGGATTTCTCCCGCCTGCGCGCCGGCATTTTCGCTTCTTTCACGCTTATCGCCGCGCTGACATTCGTCATCAATGCCGCTGTCTTTTTGTGGATCGACCCTATCATGCGCCTGCTCTCTGTTCCCGTCTCTGTGTATGGGCTGATGCGGGAGTACCTTTGGGTCATTTTTTTCGGTATCGCCGCCACGTTCCTTTACAATTTCTTCGCCTGTCTGCTGCGTGCGGTGGGCAATTCTGCGGCACCTTTGATTTTTCTGGGGATCTCGGCGGTATTGAACATCGTGCTGGACCTTGTGTGTGTGCTGGTGCTTCATTGGGGCGTGGCAGGAGCTGCAGCGGCGACTGTGTTTGCACAATGGATATCCGGTATCGGGTTGGGGCTGTACACACTGGCGCGTATGCCGGGCCTGCGTGTTTCCCGCAGTGACATGCGTTTTGATCGGGCTCTCATGACGGAAATCTCTCATTTTTCTCTGCTGACCTGCATGCAGCAATCTGTCATGAATTTCGGTATTTTGATGGTACAGGGCCTGGTGAACAGCTTCGGGCCTTCCGTCATGGCCGCATTTGCCGCCGCGGTAAAAATCGACTCCTTCGCCTATATGCCCGTGCAGGATTTCGGCAACGCATTCTCCACCTTCATCGCTCAAAATTACGGCGCCAAAAAAGAAGATCGCATTCGCGCGGGGATTAAAAGCGCGGTCGGAGCCGCAGCTGTTTTCTGCCTTCTCATCTCCACATTGGTGTTCCTTTTTGCAAGGCCGCTTCTCTTGATTTTCATACGTCCCGAGGAATCTGAGATCCTTTCTATCGGCGTGGAGTATCTGCGCATCGAGGGCGCTTTTTACTGCGGCATCGGCGCATTGTTCCTGTTATACGGACTGTACCGTGCCATCCAGAAGCCCGGAATGTCTCTTGTGCTCACGGTCATTTCCCTCGGCACACGCGTAGTGCTGGCTTATACGCTTTCCGCTGTACCCGCCGTCGGTGTTGCCGGTATCTGGTGGTCCGTCCCCATAGGCTGGTTCCTTGCCGACCTTGCAAGCCTGCTTTATTACAGATATTACATCCGAAAAAATCACGGATTGTTCTGAACGGAGGCTTTTCCATGGAGATTCGAAATGTCACAAGTATTTTCTTCAGTCCAACAGGCTCCACCCGGCGCCTTGTGTCCATGCTCTCGAAAACGTTTCCCTCAAAACCACGCGAGGTCGATATCACGCCGTATACACAGCGCGGACTAAGCATGGACTTTGGCCCGGATGACCTTGTGCTATTTGGCGTCCCCGTATATGGAGGACGCATTCCCTCTCCGGCGGTGCAAACGCTGCGCCGCATGCAGGGCAGCCGGACGCCTGCCGTCCTGGTTGCGGCCTACGGCAACCGCGAATATGACGACGCGCTGCTGGAGCTTGCGGATATTGCCGCTGCAAACGGGTTTATCCCATTCGCAGCGGCCGCGCTGATCGCGGAGCATTCCATCATGCATTCCGTCGCCGCCGGACGGCCCGACGCACAGGATGCGAAAAAAATCGAAGCGTTCGGCACACAGCTATGGAAAAAGCTGTCCACATCCGAGGCGCTCTCTCCAGTTTCCGTAAAAGGGACTCGCCCTTACAAAGAGTTTGGCGGTGTTCCCATGAAGCCAAAGGCCGGGCGAAGCTGTACCGGCTGCGGAATCTGCGCCGCGCTTTGCCCTGCACATGCCATCCCCGCTAACGTTCCCAGTTGTACGGATAAGGACGCGTGCATCTCCTGTATGCGCTGCATCAAGGTGTGTCCCGTCCACGCCCGCAGGTTGAATCCCGTGATGCTGCGCACTGCAGAAAGCGCTTTTTACCAAAAACACAACGCACGGCGGGAGCCGGAATTCATTTTATAAAAACAAATATGGGCAGGCACGCTGCTTTACCCGCCGTCAAAGAAATTCCTGCTTTCCGCGGATACCCGGCTTTTTTCTTTCTTTGTCATCCCACTCAAATCGAGGCGTAAAATCAATGCAGTCATTTTTCAAAAAGCTTCCGCGCTATTCCCTGCGCTTGCTGCTTGCCTATCTGGTTTATATCTTTACCGGAGGTGTGTTGGCCTATCTGCTTCCCCGCCAGGCGCGAAACCTTCCCCAAACCGACAGCTTTTACGGCATCGGCCGCGGGCCGGACCGGGCCGTACTGGTGGAGGAGCCACAAGATGCGTTTGCACGCCGCGTGGAAGTGATCCGTACCGCGCAGAGCACACTGGACGTCTGCTATCATTGTGTCAAAAGCGGCGAGACTACGGAGTGCTTTTTCGCAGAACTGTTGAGGGCGGCCGACCGAGGCGTGCGCGTACGCGTTCTGCTGGACGGCACTGTGGGCGGCCTTTCCGGCGCGCGGAGTAATATCGCCCTTGCGTTGCGTGCGCATCCCAATATCGAATACCGTATTTATAACCCCGTAGATCTGCTCAGGCCATGGGAATGGAATGCACTGCTGCATGACAAATTTATCCTGGCAGATGATCGGATGCTTCTGTTGGGCGGCCGCAATATCGGCGACGAATATTTCGCCCCGCCCGGCTATGAGGGGGCTGTCACATATGACCGGGATGTTCTTGTTTTGAACGATCTTGCTGGGACGCCGGATTCCTCCGAAAGCGTGACCGCACAAGCCAAAATCTATATGGATACGCTTTGGGATGCGCCGGAGACCGACAAATTCGGCACACTTTCACCAAGCCGCCGTGCAGACGGCCTTGCGGCGCAGGAATACTTGAAGGAAACTGCCGCAAGATGGGAGGCCGCCGCCCCCTCGTTCTATCTGCCCTCGGAGCCTGCCTCCCAATGTGCCGTTCCTACACAGCGCGTCACCCTGCTGCACAATCCTGTCTCCCCGTTCAAAAAAGAACCCACACTGGGCGCGACGCTGGCGCAGCTTCTCTCCGGCTGCCAAAAAATCCGGCTCCAGACGCCCTACGCGACAGCCAATCCGTCAACGCTGGCCGCGCTCACCCGCCTTGCAAAGCAGGGGCATGTGGAATATCTGACAAACTCCATGGCATCTTCGCCCAATTATCCGGCGTTTTCTGCGTATAACTCCCAGCGCGCCAAGTTTTTGGCAACCGGCGTGGAAATCTACGAATATCAAAGCACAGATTCTATTCACGGAAAATCCTGTGTCGCAGATGGGCGGATTTCCGTGGTAGGTTCCTTTAATCTGGATGACCGAAGCCTGTATATCGACACGGAATCTGTTCTTATCATCGACAGCCCGGAGTTTTTCGCACAGCTGAATGCGGAGCTGGATACTTTGTTCGCGCAATCGGCCGCAGTCGGTCCGGACAACGCTTATCTTCCGGGGAGCGGAGCAACGGCGCTGAATGTCTCTCTCGGCAAGCGCCTTTTGATGGGCTTTGTTTCCATTTTCTCCCGGTTGTTCCGGTTTCTGATATGACGTAAAACTAAGTGAGGGATCGTTTATGCAATATGGATTTGTAAAGACAGCAGCGCTTACCCCCAGCATCCGCGTGGCGGACTGCGCCTACAATGCCCGGCAGATCATCGAGGTGCTGCGCGGCGCAGCCGCCGCCGGTGCGGAAATCGCATGCTTGCCGGAGCTTTGCATCACAGGCTATACCTGCGGGGACCTGTTTTTTCAACCGGTGCTGCAGCAGGGCGCGCGGGACGCACTGGCTGACGTCCTGCGGGATACCGCCGGGCTGCCGCTTCTTTTTGTTCTGGGGCTGCCGCTTACGCACGGCGGTAAGCTGTATAACTGCGCGGCTGTGTGCCAAAACGGACGTGTGCTGGGCGTCGTGCCGAAAACACACCTGCCCAATTACAATGAATTTTACGAAAAGCGGCAGTTTACACCTGCCCCGGCAGAAAACGGCGTCATTGACCTGTCGGGCGCACAGGTCCCTTTCGGCACGAACCTGTTGTTCCAATGCGGAACGCAGCCCGCGCTGACGCTGGCCGTCGAGATCTGCGAGGATCTTTGGGCGCCTTTGCCTCCCAGTACGCGGCACGCCATGGCAGGCGCCACACTTATCTGCAATCTTTCCGCCAGTGACGAGACCATCGGCAAGGCTGAATACCGCCGTGCGCTTGTGACCGGCCAGTCTGCCCGCCTGCTGTGCGGTTACGTTTACGCGGATGCGGGTGAAGGCGAATCGACCACCGATATGGTTTTCGCCGGACATAATATGGTTGCTGAAAACGGCGCGCTTCTGGCCGAAACTGCGCCTTTCTGCGGCGGTATGGCGTTAACCGACATCGACGTGGAACGCCTTGCGGGGGAACGGCTGAAAAACACCAGCTTCCCCGCTGAAGACAACGCAAACTATGAAGTCGTCCCATTCGTACTGCCGCAAAATGTCTCTCCGCTTACCCGCATCGTCTCATCCGCTCCTTTTGTGCCGGCGGACGCCGAACAGCGCGCCCGGCGCTGTGACGCCATCCTGGCTATGCAGGCGTCAGGCCTGAAAAAGCGTCTGGAACATACGCATGCTAAAACCGCTGTTGTCGGCATCTCCGGCGGACTGGACAGCTGCCTTGCACTGCTCGTCACCGTTCGGGCCTTTTCCCTGCTGGAGCGCCCGCTCTCCGACATCGTCGCCGTAACGATGCCTTGCTTCGGCACTACGGAGCGCACGCGCACCAATGCCCAACGCCTTTGCGAGGCGCTGGGCGTGACGCTGCAGCATGTAGACATCACTCAAACCGTGCGCAGCAACTTTGCCGACATCGGCCAGGACGAAGCCCGACACGACGTCACGTATGAGAATACGCAGGCTCGTGTGCGCACGTTGGTGCTCATGAACCTTGCCAACCGGCTGGGCGGGCTTGTCATCGGCACAGGCGATCTTTCAGAGCTGGCGCTGGGCTGGGCCACCTATAACGGCGACCATATGAGTATGTACGGCGTAAACGCCTCGGTCCCTAAGACGCTCATTCGGCATATCGTCGCCTCCGTGGCGGACGAAACTGAAAGCAGCGCGCTTCGGCAGGTGCTTCGCGATATTCTGGACACACCCGTCAGTCCGGAGCTGCTGCCCGCTGAAAACGGAAAAATCAGCCAACAAACAGAAGAGATCGTCGGGCCTTACACACTGCACGACTTTTTCCTCTATTATGCCGTGCGCTGGGGGTTCTCTCCGGCAAAGGTCTATTATCTTGCCCGACAGGCTTTTGCCGGAGAATACACAAATGCCGTGCTGCTGAAATGGCTGCGGAATTTTTACAGGCGTTTTTTCTCCCAGCAGTTCAAACGCAGCTGCCTGCCGGACGGTCCCAAGGTGGGTTCCGTAACATTGTCGCCGCGCGGAGACTGGCGCATGCCCAGCGACGCCAGCGCCGCGCTGTGGGTGGCGCAGGCAGATGCGCTGGAGGAATAATGCTTCACAGCAAACAGCTTTTGCTGTTTGCCAGACCGCGGCACTTTCCGTATTTTACGCTCTTTGCCACGGCAATAAAAAATGAAAAGAAGGTATGAAAAAAATGGCTGACCTTGAATTATGCGCTGCGATATCCGATGCATTCGGCCCCTCGGGATATGAAAAAGAGGCGGTCGATGTGATTGAAAGCAGCCTGGGCGGACTGGCCGCACACCGCGACAGCATGCAGAACCTGTATGTCTCTTTGCCGCAGAATGTGGGCGGACGTCCGTTGGTAATGCTGGACGCCCATACGGATGAAGTGGGCTTTATGGTACAGAGCATCACGGCCACAGGCCTGCTGCGCATCGTGCCGCTGGGCGGCTGGGTGGAGCACAACATCCCCGCCCACACCTTTCTGCTGCACAACAGGCGCGGTGAGACCGTGCGCGCCGTGTCCACCTCCAAGCCGCCGCATTTTATGACGGCGGCTGAGCGCAGCGCGCCGCTTTCGATGGAGAGCATCCTGCTGGACGCCGGAGTGTGCAGCCGCAAAGACGCCACAGAGCTGCTTGGATTGGAACCCGGCCTTGTTGCGGTACCCGACGTGCAGTTCAGCTACAACGACGCCACCGGTTTGATGCTCGGCAAAGCTTTTGACTGTCGCTTGGGCTGTGCCGGTGTTGTGGAAGTTCTGCGTGCATTGAAGGACGAAACGCTTTGTGCCGACGTTACAGCGGCGTTTTCCACGCAGGAGGAAGTCGGCCTGCGCGGTGCAAAAATCACGGCGGAGCGCCTGCGTCCCGCACTGGCCATCTGCCTGGAGGGCACGCCCGCGGACGATAACTTCACCGCCCCGGACGAGGCCCAAGGCGCCTTGAAAAAAGGTGTGCAGATACGCTTCCGCGATGGCAGCATGGTGGCGCATCCCGGCCTTGTGGCATTTGCACGCAGGGTTGCGGAAGAGAACAACATTCCCCACCAGTGCGCGGTCCGCACAGGCGGCGGCACCAACGGCGGCAGCATCCACCTTGCGCCGGGCGGGGTGCCGACGCTGGTGTTGGGCATTCCCGTGCGCTATGCGCACACGCATTACGGCTATTCTGCCGCCGCAGATGTCGACGCCGCCATTGCGCTCACCTGCGCCATCCTGCGCGCGCTTACGCCCGACGTGCTCCGTCTGCTCAACCCCATGGCCTGATGCTTATATCAAACAAAGCGCAGTGCAATGAGTAGAGAGCCTCGTCGCAGAATAGCGAAGAATTCTGCGGCCCTGCTCCTGATTGGGTTGGGCGTGAGGCCGTTTCCAATTCAATGCGTTTAAAATTGTAGAATTGGGTGTACTCAGGGTTCGGTAAATACGTTTCGCAAATTGAAAATGTATAAAAAGAGACAATGGTTTGCAGCCCATAGCTTTTTGCTTTTTCCCGATTTGTTTCTCCTGCCGCTTTCTTTCGAAATACTTCTCCGTTCAACTCTTCTGCTTTTGCATATTGTCTCGACACAACAACACCTCCTGTTGTAGTTTTTATTCTACAACAGGAGGTGTCTTTTCTCTGTCCATTTTTCGGGTATAATCTGCTATTCGTGCCGGATGGCTTCCAACGCAGAGATTTTGACGGCCCGATTGGCCGGAGCAATGCCGGAAAGCAGTCCCACCACCGTCGCAAAAATCAGCGCCATCAACAGCAGCCAAGCGGGAATATCGGAAATGTTTCCGATACCGCCCATGCCGCCCATACCGAACAACGCGCCGACGTCAAAGCTGGAAGCATCGAAATTCACCTGCACGCCGATGCTCATCAGCCACCCGGTGATGGCCTGCATCCAAACCGTAAAATTATTCAGAACAAAGCTGATCAAAACACTAAACAGACATCCTATAACACCGCCGATAAAACCGATGGTGCCGGATTCAATGAGGAACATCTGGCGTATCTTCGAAAGCTTGCAACCGAGCACCTTCATCACGCCGATCTCTTTTGTTCGTTCGTAAATCGCCATCGTCATGGTATTGGCAATGTTGAGCGCCGCCACCAGAAGTGAAACCGCCGCAAGGCCGCCCAGCATCATCTGGCCGGAAGCTACCTGCTTTTGCATATCCTCCCTGTACTGCGTCATGGAGGAAGTTTGGTAGCCGATATCCTTGATCATCTGCTCCACCGCGCCCACATGGTTCACATCGTCCACCTTAACGTATACCTGGTCGTATCCTTTCACCTTGGTACCGCTGGAGCCACCGTACATCACGACGCTGCCGCCGCCCATACCGGAATTTTTGCTCAGTTTTTTATACTCTTCCTCCAGGCGCTTCATATCGGCAATATTCATGATGATGCCCTCGGTGCCGCGTTTGGAGTAGTCAGTCTTCATCACGCCCACAACAACCAGTTCGTATTCCCGCATTTTGGGGTTGCCCTGGTCATCGTACTCGTAAATCATCTGCATGGTGAGCGTCTCTTTCGTGATATCAAAAAACGGCTGCTTGATGACGTTTCCGTTTTCATCTGTTTCCTTCCAGCGGTAACGGTCCGGATTGCGGTAACTTTTTTTCGTATCCTCGAACTGATAGGCTGTGTCCTCGCCCACCAGCACGGGAATCTTGTTGCGTCCCAGCGACTGGCCTGTCAGATAACTGCCGCTGACAAGCTCGATCCCCATCGGCTCGATCGCATCTACATCCATGCCCACAGCGTTGTACATATACATGGAATAGCGGTCTTTTTTGCCCGCCACCACGTTCGCGTTCATGCTTTGAAAATTGTACAACGGCGTGGCCGCCACAACATTTTCCATTTCCTTGAACTGTGCGACCATTTTATCATCCAGCGCAGGCGTATCCGGATTTTCCGAATAGCTGAACACCTGAATCTGCGTCAGATCGCTCCAAGTAGACAGCATCTCGTCCGTGCGCCGGTTGGTGGCGATGCCGAGGGAGATCATTACGACAATGGCGCAGGTTCCCACGACAACACCGATCACGGTGAGTGCTGTACGGCCTTTGCGGCGGCGAAGGTTATCCGTGCTGAGCTTCAGCAAATCAGATATCTTCATCGTCATCCTCCATGAGCTGTGCCGCGCGGCGTTTCGCCTTTTTCTTCTTCAAAACAACGAGAACCACGACCACAGCCGCCACAACGCCCACGCCCACAACGATCCACACCCATACGGGCACGCCTGTGGGCTCCGGCTCCATCGGGACCATAGTGTCCATACCGCCGCCCATCGTATCGTCGCCGCCCATCTGCATCTCCTCTACGGTCATGGAGAACTCTTTTGTGAGCGTTTTTGCGTTGCCTTTCTCGTCCTCATAAGTGACGGTCAAAAGGCCGTTCAGCGTGCCTGCATTGGCAGTTTGAATGGTAAAGTCTGCAGAGCTTTCAGTTCCTGCAGCAATATTGCCGATGAATTGGTTGCCCTCGGTGGTTGTGATTCCATCGCCCGTGATCTCGGCCGAAACATTATAAATGATGCCTTTGCCCTTATTCACAAAAGAAACAGAGGCATAGCCTTCCTCACCCATGGAAAGATACTCCGGGAAATCCGTGCGGGATATCTCGAAGCGTTCGGGCTGTACAATGGGTACCGTAACAGGCATCTGTGCTGTGAGCGCAGCGCTGTCAGACGCGGAATTTCCCGAAACGTTTACTGTAATATTATAGCTGCCGCCATTTGCCACAGCGCTGGCATTCAGTTGAAACGTCACCTGTGTGGAAGCGCCCGGTTTCATGTTGCCCACAAAAATATTGGTGCTGCCGCTGGCAACGGTGATCTGCTCGGGCAGCGCAAGGTTGACAGCCACATTTTCGGCCCCCACGGTACCGCCGGAAGCCAGCACATCGACGGTCAGCGCGAAATCGCTGCCCGCATTGATGCTGCCGCCGCCATAGCTGGCGGAGGTGACGACCAACGCCGAGGCCTTGGCGCCCTCGGTGGAAGAACCCACGCACTGGCTGATGGGCTGCGACATAGATTTGAGTTGGCGTGTATTGTCATTGTACGCCAAATCGAAAGAAAGCTTATTATCCCCGCCCAAGTAAGTAATGTCGTTCAGGATAATCGCATATTGAAGACCTGCTGCACCGACTTTATCGGCAGCGAATGTCGTCGTCGTGATATCTCCCAGCGAAGGGGATGCGAACGATGCTGTCGATGTAATTTTAATATTCGCAGCCAGTGCGCGTCCGTCTGCCAGTGTCAACTGATCAGCGGAGGTAATACGCGGGTCAACAACCGCAATGATAATACGGCATTTCTGCCCTTCTTCAATGCGCTGGAGCTCTGCTCCTGCAGCATCCGTGACTGTATAAGCCGCAATGTACGGGTCGCCTGCAACAGGAGCAGGCGTTGTGTCACTGCTGCTGGTACTCGCGCTGGAACTTGTGCCTGAGCCTGTCTCATCCGCCCAAGCCGGAACGGCCAGCATGGTGAAGAGCATCACCATCGCCAAAATCACGCCTGTCTTTTGCAGGACCTTCTTCGTTTGGTTCTTCATATGTTTGTACTCCTTCTCACATGGATTCCTGGTTTACTTTTTCAGCCACGGCAGCAGCCACGGCCTTTGCCTGCCTGGCTGCCGGTTTTTTTCCCTCTGCAACGGTCGTTTCCGGCTCTGCGATATCCCCGCTCGTTACATCGCCAAACAGGCGACGGCGGTTTTCCGCTTTTTCGTCTTCGCCCAGCAGCACATTGTCCAGCACACGCCCGTCCTTGATGGTAACAATGCGGTCTCCGCAATAGGCCAGCTCTTTTTCATGCGTCACCATCACGAAAGTGATGCCGTAGGACTTGGCCATCTCCAGCATGGAATAAAGCACCTGGCGCGAGGTCGTGGAGTCCAGATTGCCCGTCGGCTCGTCTGCAAAGATAACCTTTGGCTTTGCAACAAAAGCGCGCGCAATGCCCACACGCTGCTGCTGTCCGCCGGACATCTCCGTCGGCTTGTGGTTCGCGCGTGAGAGCAAACCCATTTTTTTCAATTCTTTACGCGCCAACTTTTCCCGCTGCTTTTTCCCCATGCCTTTGAACATCAGCGGCAAGGCCACGTTTTCCGCAGCCGTCATGGAAGGCAGAAGATTGTAGCTCTGGAAAATGAACCCCAAGTGCTGCTGGCGGAAATCCGCCAATTCGTCCTCTGTCATTGCGGAAATATCATGCTTGCCAATCAGCACCCTGCCTTTGGTGGGCTTTTCCAGCCCTGCAAGCTGGTTGAGCAGTGTGGATTTGCCGCTGCCGGAAGCGCCGACGATACAGCACATCTCCCCTTCGCCGATTTCCAGGCAGATGTCGTCCAGCGCGACCACCTTTTCCTTGCCTACGCGGTATACCTTGCGCAGGTTTTGTACTTTTATAATGGATGCCACGAAGCGCATCACCTCTTTCTAAAACAGTCTATCACAGTCTGGCTCTGTATTTCAAGTTGCTTTCGACAGCTTTCGCTGTTACAATAAGCCTATCGAAGAAACGGAGGTCCTCATGAAGATCATTTTCGTCTGGCTCCTTGCCATTGTTTTCCTCATCGACAGCGTCCTGCGCGCCATCCGCTCCAGCTTCAACCTTGGGGTGCTGATGATGTATCTCATCACTGCCGCACTGTGGATATACGCTCTTTTCCATACCAAAATCGACGCTTTTTGCGCTGCCGGTGCAGGCCGCGTTCTAAAAATCATCTTTTTCTGCTGCTGCGCCGTTTTTGCGCTGCTGCTTATATTCGTTGCGGTGAGCGGCTACTCCGACACCGCGACCAAACAGGAAAAAGCGGTGATCGTACTGGGCGCCGGCCTGCGAGGCGAACGCGTGACCGACCTTTTGACACGCCGTCTGGATGCCGCATATGATTATCATCTGGAAAACCCGAATGCCGTTATTGTTGTGACTGGCGGACAGGGGCCCGGCGAGGACATTCCCGAAGCCCGGGCCATGAAAGCCTATCTTGTGGAGAAAGGCGTGCCGGAGAAGCAAATTCTGGAAGAAGCGTCCAGTACCTCCACCGAGGAAAATTTTTGCTTTGCGCGCGAAATTTTGGAACAGCACGGTCTTTCGCAGGACGAACCCGTCGCGTATGTCACCAATGCGTTCCATTGTTACCGCGCAGCAAAATACGCTGCCGCCGCAGGCTTCACAAATGTGAACGCCATCCCCGCCTCTATCGGCTTTTCTTCCGTACTCCCCTGTTATATGCGTGAGGTAATGGCGGTGCTGTACTACTGGGTGTTTCGCACCTGACAAGACGGGAATACCGCAAAATCTCACAACCGCTGTATAATGAACGTTTTATCCTCCGCAATTATTTCATAATTATTGCAAAAAGTATGCGTGCTATGCCATTTTTCGCAAAAACCAGCCAGGCGTTTTGCCGTAAAATTTCGCGCGATGGAATCTTCGTCATCTGTTTTCTTCGTCCACCATGCCTCTTCTTCCGAATTTCTCATGTTGTCCGGGTTGCAAATCACAATAGAAAGGCTTGTGAATGTATGATAAAAAAATTTTTTCTCAGCGCACTACTGTGGATGACAGCGCTTTCTTTTGCAGGATGTCAGGCTGTATCCGCATCGGCTGTTCTTTCAAATCCTGCTTCATCCTCCGCTTTTTCAGGCAGCAGTGCCGTTCGTTCCCCTGCTGTTTCCTCCAGCGCAGCTTCTCTTTCAGAAACGCCCGGCAGCACCCCCTTCGGCGAGATGATGTCAGCCCTGTCCGGCTATCAGCAAGGAACCGCCGGGAGCCATCTGAAGCAGTATACCGCAGCGTGCGGTGTTCTCAACTTTGCACAGCAGTACGACAGCAATCAGGAGGAACAGCTGCGCAGCGATCTGGACGAATATCTGAACGCTGCCAGCGCTGAAACGATCGACATCCTTGCAGAGGGATGCGGAAACGTCGACTTTGCCGCTCGGGAAATTCTTTCAAACGGTGTAGACGGTGTGGCCGATATCCTGAACGATGCGGGAAACCCAAATCAATACGATGAATATGATCCGGAAAAGTACGAGGCAGTGGCCGGCATCCTGAAAGAAACCCTGGCGGCATATACCTGACGCAATTCTCTCTTTGAGGCATCTCCCCGATACGGAAAACGGCGGTTTGCAAATCTGCAAACCGCCGTTGTTCACTCATTAAACTTTTAAATTTTCAGCGCAAAATCTCTTTCAGGAAGCTTTTCCCGTCCAACTGCACAGGCACGCCCAGATACTCGCAAACGGTCTGCGCAATGCAAGCAAAGCTGCGCCTTGTACCCAGGTCCGCGCCCGCACGGACACCTTTGCCATAGGCGAGCATCGGCACATACTCACGCGAATGATCGGTAGATGGGGTCGCGGGGTCACAACCGTGATCAGCCGTGATGATGAGCAGGTCCTCCGCGCGCAGCAACGGCAGCAGCTTTGCAAGCTGCCCGTCGAATTCCGTTGCCGCATTGGCATAGCCGTCCACATCGTTGCGGTGGCCGTACACCATGTCAAAATCCACGAGATTCACGAACGCAAGGCCTGAAAAACCACGCTGCGCGAGCTCCAGCGTCACTTCCATGCCGTTGGCGTTGCCCGTTGTCTTAAGCTTCTCGCTCACGCCTTCCCCGTCGAAGATATCATAAATTTTCCCTACGCCGATGGTATCCAGCCCCGCCGCGCGGATGTAGTCCAGCATCGTTTTGCGCGGCGGCTTAAGCGAAAGGTCGTGCCGGTTGGTGGTACGCTTGAAATCCTTCGCGTTTGTTCCCACAAAAGGACGCGCGATGACGCGGCCCACATTGTGGTCTCCGGTAAGCATCTCCCGCGCTATTTCGCAGTAACGGTACAATTCCGGCACCGGAACCACAGCTTCATTCGCCGCCACCTGAAACACGCTGTCCGCAGAGGTGTATACGATGAGCGCGCCTGTTTTCATATGCTCTTCGCCGTAATCCCGGATAACGTCCGTTCCTGAATACGGCTTATTGCAAAGCACTCTGCGGCCCGTGCGGCGTTCAAATTCCGCAATCACCTCATCCGGAAAACCATCCGGATACACGGGCAGCGCCTTTTCGCTTTCCACGCCCGCGATTTCCCAGTGGCCGGTCGTGGTGTCTTTTCCGTTGGAAACCTCCTCCAGCCGCGCAAAACTGGCCAAAGGCGCCTCGGCCCGCCGGCCGCACACAACTCCCTCGATGTTGAACAGGCCCAACTTCTGCAGCGTGGGCGTATGGTATTTGGGGCTTTTCACGATCGCTCCCAGTGTATTGCTGCCCACATCGCCGAAGCGGGCGGCGTCCGGCATCTCTCCGATGCCAAAGCTGTCGAGCACAATGATAAACACTCGTTTTGCCATAATTTTTTCTCCTTTGGGCGGGGCTTTTTTCTGCTTCGCCGTTTTGATCCGGCATTTCATAGAATTCGCCTCCGCACCCACAGTATACCAGAATCTTTACGGAATGTTAAGCCTGCCGCCATTGCATGCGGATGGAATTTGTGTATAATATAAACTAGGTAAATTTGTTGCTTTTCACAAAAAGCGGATTGGAGTATCTGACTATGCTGCGTAAAACAAAAATCGTCTGCACGCTGGGGCCTTCCACAGATCAGGAAGGCGTGATGCGCAATATGATCGTGAGCGGGATGAATGTTGCCCGTTTCAATTTTTCCCACGGCTCCCACGAGGAACACGCCGCCCGGCTGGCCAAGCTGCGCGCACTGCGCGACGAGCTGTGTATGCCTGTGGCCGCCCTGCTGGATACCAAAGGCCCTGAGATCCGCCTGAAGAATTTTAAAAACGGCAAGGTCACGCTGAAAGCCGGTCAGACATTTACGCTCACTACGCGCGATGTTGAAGGCGACGAAAACATCTGTTCCATCACCTACAAAGAACTGCCGCAGGACCTCACGCCCGGCGCGCGTGTGCTGCTGGACGACGGCCTTGTCGGCATGAAGGTGGACGCCATTCAGGGCGACGACATTATCTGCACCGTGCAGAACGGCGGCCCGGTCTCCAACCATAAGGGCGTGAATGTGCCCGGCACCAAGCTCTCGATGCCGTATATGAGCGCGCAGGACCGCGATGACATCCTGTTTGGTATTGAGCAGGGCTTTGACTTCATCGCAGCCTCCTTTGTACGCAGCGCCGCCGATATATTGGAGATTCGCCGCCTGCTGGACAGCCGAAAATGTGATTTCATCAAAATCGTGGCCAAGATCGAAAACCACGAAGGCGTGGAAAACATCGACGAGATCCTCAACGTGGCCGACGGCATTATGGTGGCGCGCGGCGATATGGGCGTGGAGATCGACTTTACCGAGATCCCCATCATCCAGAAGGACATCATCTGGCGCTGTTATAACGCCGGAAAGCCCGTCATCACTGCCACGCAGATGCTGGACAGTATGATAGAGCACCCCCGTCCCACCCGCGCTGAGATCACCGATGTCGCCAACGCCATTTACGACGGCACCTCCGCCATTATGCTCTCCGGCGAAACGGCTGCCGGGCGCTGGCCTGTGGAGGCTGTGCGCACCATGTCCGCCATCGCCGAACGCACCGAGAGCGACATCAATTATGACAAACGCCTGAAAATGCGCACTATGGAGGGCCAGCTGAGCGTGGCGGGCGCCGTCGCCCACGCGGCCTGCACCACGGCCATGGATATCAAGGCAAACGCCATCATCACTGTAAGCAAAAGCGGCGAAACAGCCCGCCTGCTGTGCAAATACCGCCCCGAGACGCCCATCATCGCCTGTGTGCTGACAGAACAGGTATACCGCCAGCTCACACTTTCCTGGGGAATCACACCGATCATGATGGAATATGCGCACGACACAGATGAACTGATCGAAAAAGCCGTTTCGACCTCCCAGAGTGCGGGCCTTGTGCAGGACGGGGACCTGGTGGTCATCACTGCGGGCGTCCCTGTGGGCATCTCCGGCACTACCAATATGATCAAGGCCCATCTCGTGGGCGATGCGCTCCTGTCCGGCATCGGCATCGGCAAACGCAACGGCGTCGGTGTTGCCTGTGTGTGCCGCAGTGATGACGAGGTGCGCAGCAAATTCAAGCCCGGCAATGTGCTGGTCGTCCCGGCAACGAACAACAATATGCTGGATTCCATCCGCGACGCCTCCGCCATCATCGCCGAAGAGGCGGGCGTTAATTCCCACGCCGCCATCGTTGGCCTTACGCTGGGCAAACCGGTTGTCGTGGGCGCGGCGGGCGCTACCCGCAAGCTGCACGACGGTGTGCGCGTTTCGGTGGACGGAGAGCGCGGCGTGGTGCATTCGATGCCCCAATAAGCAATATTTTTGACCGGATTGGAGGAACAGCAATGGAACGGATCGCAAGCTTTTGTGTGGATCACACCCGGCTCGAGCGCGGCATGTATATCTCCCGTGTGGACGGCGATGTGGTCACTTATGACATTCGCATGAAAAAACCGAATCAGGGCGATTATCTGGCCAACGGAGCGCTGCACACCATTGAGCATCTGTTCGCCACCTACGCCCGCAACTCGGTATATGGCCCCGGCGTCATCTATGTCGGGCCCATGGGCTGCCGCACCGGGTTCTATCTGCTCACCCGCGGCTTGTCCCACGCAGACGCCATCCGGCTGGTGCAGGACAGCTTTCGCTTTATGGCGGATTATGCGGGCGATATCCCCGGCGCCTCCGAAATTGAATGCGGCAATTACCGTGAGCAGGACCTGCCCGGAGCGAACCGGGAAGCGCGGGCCATGCTCCCGGTTCTAAAGGAATGGACGGAGGAACGTCTGCAGTACGAGGCATAAAGTGTGTTTTATCTGTGCCACCGGTTTCTTTGCCGCTGCCTATATAAAAGCGCGGCGTCTCGAATGAGACGCCGCGCTTATTTTTCGATGGGTGCGTATCAGCCTTCCAAACTTTCCAATTCCGCGCGCAGAGCGGCAAGCGTCTCCGCTTTCCGCTCCGGCGCGCCGTGGCCCGGCACATACAGCTTGAACTCCATTGCTTCCACCGACGCAAGGTAACGCTTCAGCCGTGCTTTATCATAACCGCCGTCAAGGCTGTAAAAATCCCCGCAGTCCGCATCCCCGGCAAATAAAATCCCCTGTTCCGGCACATGCACCAGAACGCAATCTCTTTCATGGGGCGCTTCGGTTTGCAGCAGCACACAGTGTACACCGCCCAAATCAACGGACAGGCGTCCATGAAACACAAGGCCGGCCGGTACGACGCTGATTTCTTTCCTGTCGGGATATTCGGCACGGATATGCTTGTCACAGAATTCAATTTCTTCACCCGTCCGCAGGCGTTCCCGCATGGCTTCTTCGCTCCACTTCCAGCGTGAAGCCCTGCATAGCATTTCGTTCGTGGCCTCGCACGCGATGGCCGCGCCGTCCACCGCATGAAGGCCAAACGTATGGTCCCAATGCCAGTGGGTCAGCACCGTAAAATCCGGCCGCCGAAGCTCCGCGGCGTCCAGCGCCGCATAAAATTTTTCCACATGACGGCGGGAATTTCCCGCATCCACGGCAAGGGAGTACCGCTCTCCCCGGATATACCCCAGCACAGGACGATCCGCCGGTTCTTCATGCGGCAAATAAAATACCCGCTCCGTAAGCTGCCGCAGACCTCTATTCACACTGCATCACCCCAAAACCTCCCGGGCGATATCCACAGACTGTTTCGCGTCTTTTGCATAGTAATCTGCGCCGATGTGCATTGCATATTCCGGTGTAAGCACCGCGCCGCCCACCATCACCCGGCAGGAAAGCCCGGCCCTGCGCAGCGCACAGATGGTTTCTTCCATACTGCCCAGCGTGGTAGTCATCAGCGCACTGAGGCCCACCAATCGTACGCCATGCTCCTGCGCTGCTTTTACCACGGTTTCCGCAGGCACGTCGCGCCCCAGGTCCAGCACGTCATAGCCGTAATTTTCCAAAAGCGTTTTAACGATATTCTTTCCAATATCATGAATGTCGCCTTTTACGGTCGCCACAATAATTTTCCCTTTGCCGCCGCTCTTTTTTCCCGACGCCGCGATCGCATCCTTTACGACTTCAAACGCCGCCTGCGCCGCGCCTGCGGACTGCAGAAGCTGCGGCAGGAACAATACGCCCTTTTCAAAACCGGCGCCCACCGTGTCCAGCGCCGGAATGAGCACCTCATTGACAAGCTCCTCCGGGCTTTTCGCCTGTAATGCGGTGCGTGCCGCCTGCGCCGCAGCCGCTTTCAGTCCCTGAAGCACCGCGTCGTACAGAGTAACAGTCTGTTGTGCCGCAGGCTGCACCGCTGCCTGTCCGGCGTAACGGGCCAGATACTCCCTGGAGTCCCTGTCGATATTGTACAGCACCTTGAAGCTGGCCACCGCCGCCATCATTGCCTCTGCGTTGGGATTGATGATCGGCAGATCCAGGCCGTGTGCCATTGCCAGTGTGAGGAAGCTGGTGTTCACCTGTTCCCGGCAGGGCAGCCCAAAAGAAATGTTGGAAACGCCCAGTACCGTTTTAACGCCCAAACGCTCTTTCACCATGCGTACGGCTTTCAGAGTCTCCCGCACCGCTTCCTGCTGGGCGCTGGCCGTAAGAGTAAGGCAGTCGATATATACGTCTTCCCGCGGGATGCCTGCGGCTTCGGCCGCGGCCACGATTTTTTGCGCCAGTGCAAACCGCTGCTCCGCCAGCGCCGGGATACCGTTTTCATCCAGCGTCAAGCCTACGACCGCAGCTCCGTATTTTTTGCAGATGGGAAGCAGACGGTCCAGCACCGCCTGTTCCCCGTTTACCGAGTTGACGATAGGCTTGCCGTTGTATACCCGAAGCCCCGCTTCCAGAACATCCGCACGGGTGGAATCGAGCTGCAGCGGCAGATCGCACACGCTCTGCACAGCCTTTACAGCACGGATCATCATTTCCTGTTCATCAATTTCCGGCAGGCCCACATTTACGTCCAGGATATCCGCGCCCGCCTGTTCCACCGCTTGGGAAAGGATATAATCCATATCTCCGTCCCGAAGCGCCTCTTTAAAACGCTTTTTTCCCGTGGGATTGATCCGTTCGCCTATCACACGTACAGTGTCGATTTCCACAGTGCGTGTCGGAGTGCACACGGCACTGCGCCGCACAGGCTCCCGGTGCACAGGCGTGTCCTGCTTAAAAGTCTTGGCGAGCAGCGCCAGATATTCGGGCGTAGTACCGCAGCACCCTCCTACCGCCGAAATTCCCAACGCCTTGAAGCGCTCCAGTTCATCACAAAATTCCTTCGGGCCGATGCTGTACCTTCCGGTGGCCGGGTCCGGCAGGCCCGCATTTGGTTTGATGAACACCGGCAGGCTGGTTGCGGCGCACAGCCGCTGCGCCATTGGATAGATCTCCGCCGGACCCAATGAGCAGTTGATGCCCACGCCGTCCACTCCGAGCCCCTCCGCGGTGATCGCGAAAGACTCCACGGTGCAGCCTGTGAACGTGCGGCCGTTTTCCTCAAACGTCATGGAAACAAGCACCGGAAGAGGTGTGTTTTCTTTTGCCGCCAAAACCGCTGCTTTTATCTCATACAAGTCTGTCATTGTGGCGAATTTCACCAGATCCGCTCCGGCACGCCAGCCCGCCAGGACAACTTCCTTGTAAATCTCGTACGCTTCTTCAAATTTCAGCGCGCCTGCGGGCTCCAGCAGTTCGCCTATGGGGCCAACGTCCAGCATCACACGCGCCGCGGTTCCGGCCGCAGCACGTTTTGCCGTCCCAATGCCTGCGGCGACCACTTCTTCCACCGTATGGCCGCAGCCGGCCAGCTTTTTTGCGTTGGACCCAAACGTATTGGCGCAAATCAAATCACTGCCGGCCTCCACATATGCCCGATTGATGCGCTCTACTACATCAGGATGTGTGATGGAAAGCAGATCCGGCCTTTCCCCCAGCTTGAGGCCGCTTTTCTGGAGCATCGTCCCCATCGCGCCGTCCAACAGCCAATAGCGTTTCCCGTCAAATATTTTATTCACAGGTCTTCCCCTCCTTACGGTAAGCGCAACGTTCACGCAGCGCACAGTTTGCGCAGCCCGCACGACGGCCCGTCACCGGATGACCGGCCACGCCCAAAACAGCCGTAACGCTCTTGCGCGGCGTCAGCAGATGCGCCGGAGTGGCGCACAGGCCGATTTTTCGCGGTGCATCCAGCAAACGCAGCAGATCGTTCTGCACGGCGATGGGATAATCGCTGTATCCAGGAGAAAAACGCCCCGTCAAAAACTGCCCTTCCTCCCGTTCCTCATTGCGCAGCGTCTGTTCAGCGGCATCGGCCGTCTGCTCCACCGCCACAGAAGCCAGCGCGTCCAACACCACAGCATAAGCCATATCGGACGCGCCCGCAGCACGCAGGGCCGCATCTACTCCGGCGCCCAGTGTACATGCCAGGAGCACACAGCTCCCGCACCCTTCCAGATGCCGCAGGATATCGTTTCCCTGCAAATAAGGAGAAATATCATCCCGCGCTGCGCGCACCGCCACTGCGCGCGGCCCGGCTGCTGCGCGCAGCGTCCTCTCCGCACGCCGCAGCAGAGCCCGCGTCGCGCTGTCCGGCTCTTCTGTGCTGATGCCCAAATACCGCAGCGCCTGCCGGGTATCAAACCGCTCGGGCAGTGCAAGCTCCATTCTCATGTCCTTTCCGGCAGCAGATCGCGGATTCCCTCACATACAAGACGCGCCACCCGTGCGTTATTCATTGCATATAAATGGATTCCATCCGCCCCGCCTGTGATCAGGTCGCGGATCTGTGTGACCGCGTATTCAATGCCTGCGTCGAACAGGGCCTGTTCGTCGTGGTCATACCGGCTGATCATTTTAGTAAACTGCGGCGGCAGGCTGGCGGAGCTGAGCGCCACGGTGCGCTCGATCTGCCTTTTGCTCACGATGGGCATGATGCCAGCCTGCACGGGCAGAGAAAGTCCCGCCTTGCGCGCCATATTCAAAAAGCGGTAATAGCTGACATTGTCAAAGAACAACTGTGTGATAAGATGGGAAACGCCCGCTTCCGCCTTGTAGCGCAGGCTCTCTACATCCGCTTTCAGCGACGGACTTTCCACGTGCCCCTCAGGATAGCACGCACCTGCCACGCCGAAGCCGCCGGTCTGCGCAATGGCTTTTGCAAGGTCGCTCGCATGCAGGAAATCCATCCGGCGCGGCAGATCCGGGTTGATATCCCCGCGCAGGGCAAGAACGTTTTCCACGTTGTCCTCGCGCAGCCGGGTAAGTGTTTCCTCCACCTGCACACGCGTGGAGTTTACACATGTCAGATGCGCCAGAGCCTCCACATGAAGCCCGTTTTTGATATACGACGCAATCTTTGCAGTCGACTGTCCGGCCGTGCCTCCGCCCGCGCCATAAGTAACGCTGATGTAATCCGGCCCAAGCGTACACAGCTCCCGCAGCACCGGATAAAGCGTTTCCTCCGCGGCCCCTGCCTTTTTGGGCGGAAACACCTCAACGGAAAAAACACAGGGCTTTTGCTGAAACATTTCATGAATAAACATATACGATCCCCTCTTTACTGCAAGGCGGGCATTCTGCCTTCAAACATGCCGGATATGCCGGTTGAAAAGGCCCAAAAGCCGCCGAAGCCGCACGGATGCGCGCGGCATAAAAATATTATAAGTGAGCGCTTTGCCGATGTAAAGTTTTTTCTTACGAATATGCCCACGCTTTTTATATGGCCGTTGACATGCGGGCGGAATTTATTGTATGATAAGAAAGCGGCCGAACCAGCCGCCTGTTTGCTGCTGTGGCGAAATCGGCAGACGCAAGGGACTTAAAATCCCTCGGTGGCAACACCATACGGGTTCGATTCCCGTCAGCAGCACCAGCTGTAAAACCGCTTGTTTCCTTGCTTTTCGGGGAACAGGCGGTTTTCTTTTTGCCTGCGTCAAGCCGTCATCCCAGTTTTCGTCTGCTATTTTCCGTCTGTCGTTTTGCCAAATGGCCAAAACCTTCGTCAATCATTTTCAAATACAAAAAATTATTTTCTTATAAAATAATTTTTTCATGCGGTTTGAATTGGTTTTTCTCTCATCTTTTCTGGAAGCTCCAAAGGCAGGCAGTCATTGGCGATCCACGCGGTTTCATCCTTATGCTTCACATTTAGATGCGCATAAATCGTTTCCGTTGTAACGGGCGTGCTGTGCCCCAGCCATTCCTGTATTTTCTTCATATCCTGTCCCCTTTCATACAGCATGCTTGCACAACTGTGCCGAAGGCCATGAAAAGTAATCTTTTTCAGGCCACGTTTCTTCACAAGCTGTGAAAATTTGCATGTAACGTAGTCGGGTCTTAACAGGTGCCCGGTCTCATCAAGACAAATGTAATCCTGATCGCCCATATAATAGAAATTGCCCATCCGTTCACGCTGCTGCTCCTGCTGCTGAAGTTCCCAATCCAGAAATGCTTCCACCTGCGGGATAAGGGGGTACGTTCGGAAGCTTTTTTTATTTTTGGTGCGATCCTTGCGAATGATTTTGTGTTCCCCCTGTACACTCACCTCAATGACCGTGTGGCATACTGTTATGGTTTTCTTTTCCGGTCGATGACGGCTTTGCGAATCCCCAATGCCTCGCTGCGGCGCATCCCGTAAAAAGCGGCGAACATGACCGGCACCCGGATGGGAGAATGCATCAGGTCGTTCACCAGCTCCCGCAGCTCATCTGTGTCTGCATATGGAGCAACATAATTGTCCACCTTTGGTGCAACAACGTAGTCCGCAACATTGTACTGCAGGATACGCAGCACCACCACTGCATCTTGCAATGCCTTATGTATTACCGCATGATAATGCCGAATGGTGTTTCCCTTGATTGGCTTTCCCCGGTATGTCCGCGTCTTGCAATACTTGTAAAACAGCGTCAGATCTACCGCCGAAAGTTCCTCCAGCGTTGCATTGTGTTCGCTAAAATAGGGGAACAATGGATTGTGAACGGTTCGCCAATACCCTGCAAATGTATCCTCTTCCACATCTGCTTGGATGATTTCAAGCCATCGTAAGAGGTAATCCGTAAAATACATATCCTTGCGAATCGGAATCGACTTCAGCGACATAGCACCATCCGTGCCCTTGGAGCGTTTTTTTGCTTCAATCATTGCAAGCGTCAATTTGCCGCTGGTAAAGTCCTCTCTCCACTCCTTCAGCATTCGTTTGGCATCACGCTCCGTTTGTCGTTTTCCATCATAGGGAATTCCTGTTGGGAACCATTTCGGCAGCTTTCGGTTTCCCTTTTCAGGGTTCGGCAGACTTAAAACCATATAGTAGTAGCCGTGCTTGTGGTCCAAATGGCCTGCAATAATTTTTTGTTTGGCCATAATATCCTCCTTCTTCTTTGCAGACCGCTTTCGGTTGACGGCCTTAATTTATCACTCAAAAGCCGTAATAACAAGTTTGCCGATTTGCTCGAAAGGCGAAATCACATACTTGACAGCCCCATAAAATAGTTCACCAAATGAACCTTTGGAATTCTGTACTCGCGTCCGACACGAAAGTAGAAAATCCCTTTCCCCTGTAACCATCGAGCCGCCGTTTTTTTCGTTCTAACATCCAAAATAGACCGTACATCCTCCAACGAAAGAATATCCGGATAATTCTCCAAACGCTTTATATTTTTCGATTTCATTTTTATGCCTCCTCACTTATAGCACCGGGCTGAATATATAGGAATCAAATATACAAAAACACAGCGGCAATCTCTCGTCATCACTTTCTCTCATAGGAGAGTTTCACGAGAATTGCCGCCGTGTCTGTTTCATCAAAATGCGCCTATTTGACACCACTTCCCGACGCAAGGGCAATATTTGACTGTGCCACTGGTTAAGAGGCCTCCACAGGGTTTTTCCCTCCCCACTTTCTGTGAGGCCGCCCAATGCTGTGACGCGTTCAAAGCGGGAGTATCATTATGCTTGCCCATTTTCATCGCGCATAGCCCACCACAGGCTATGTAAAAGATTTCCGATTCATTCAGAATATCATTTCCGCTTGCTGGCACCTTTGTGTTGCAGCAGGACAAACGTATGTAGCCAAACTATTGGATATTTGATTTTCAAAGAACATTTTCCTCAGCAGCCGGGGTCAGCTTCTGAGATTTCTTTCAGAGTAAAGTCACGAAGGATGCTTTCCATAATGTTACGATCTTCGCCAGACAATGTTTTAGACAGCCGTTTCAATAAATGCTGCTGTTCTGGATTTAGATACTTTCGATCCAGCCGGTATCCGTCTGCAATTTTTATGCCGCCCTTATATTTGCCGCGTGTTGTCACAATCGGATAATTACGGGCTAATTCATCAATGTCATAGCAAATTGTGCGGAGCGAAACGTGAAACTCATTCGCAAGGTTTTTCATCGTGTCCTGTTTTCTTTGACAAAGCAGTTCAAGAATCGCCCTTCGACGTTCATTCGCTCCCACTATGGGACCAACCTCCCTCCTTCGCTCTGTCTGTATCATAAAGGTTAAATATGCAAGTTCATTGCACGATTAAAAAGAATTCACAAAAAATTAATATAAATAAAAGAATGAGCTTACACTTAAAGCAAGCTCATTCCAAGTCAAGTATTCTGTTGTAAAGAATGGCAGTCAATAGAAAAGTTCATACGAAACAGCCCAGCAAAGAACTCAATCGACGGTGAGTTCTCACGGCAACATCTCATCTCTGGTGCTGGCCACAGTTTCAAAACATAGCTTTTGCATCATTAACGCTCTGTATAAGGAGATCAATCCTCCAGGTCTTGCTCTTTTCCCCTTTGGCGAGCATGCAAGATTGTCAAAGCTGCCCAAATTACAAAAACACTAACAGCGATTGAGCAATGTTTGACTGCTTCGAACGTGCACACATAATTACTTATATCCACGCTCGCACGCCTGTTCCTCCACTGCTTTGCACAGTTCATCTATATGAGCATACATGAACTGCGCGGCCTTCTCCCCGTCATGGTCGCAGATGGCCTGCGCAATCTGCTCATGCTCTTTCACATATACTCTGCCTCGCTCCCGTGTGACAAGCGTCTCCATGACAGCCTCTATTTTTTTCTCCTCATAGATCAGCATGTTCAAAATGGGGCAAATAAACTTGTTGTGGCTGATGTCGGCCACGACCGCATGAAACTCCAGAGCGGGCTCCGTGGGATCCCGGTTCTGCTCCACAGTATCGCGGTGGTCTTCCACAGAACGCATAAGTACCGCGATATCCTCCGCCCTGGCGCTGATGGCTGCCTGCCGTGCCGCCTCTGTCTCCAACGCACGCCGTACATATAAAAGCTCGATCAACTCGCCATATTCCGTTACCTTCATGGCCTTGCTCAGCTTTTCCTGCATGCGCGTGCGCTCTAGACGTTCTTCAAGCTCCTCCAGATGAGCCTGCCCGATCGGCGTGAGCACACGGCCTTGATTGCTCTTTTGGACGGTATACTCGCGATAGTCCAGCTCCTTAAGATACCGCCCAATGGTGGCTGTACTGCAGTCAATACCAAAGCTCAACAGATCCTCACGCAGCACCCACGAACCTGCCGGTTCATCCTTGTCCGCGATAAAGCGCAACAAGAGATAGGAGATCATTTTTGTGCGCGATGAAAACAGGCCTGTACGCATTAAACTTTTTTCACTGTTAAATACCATTTTGATACTCATTTCTTGTAAAAGATTATCAGAATATTTCCATATTATGGTTAAATTATAACGCTATTTTTGCTGTTTTGCAATTCTCATTGACGTTATGCACTTTCTTTGCCATTCTTTTTCGGACGTCCGTTCCAGCACCAAGCCGCAACGCCTCCCAGCACTACAGCCGCCCCCACCAGGGCCCAAGGGCCTGGCACCTCGCCCACCAGCAGCGCCACCAGCAAAGGATTCAGCACTGGATCCAGCATCAAGAGGATAGATGTCTCCACCGGCGGCGTGCAGGGAGCGGCCTTTGCAAAAAGAATCATGGGAATCCCTGTGGATATCACGCCCAGAAATACCACAGCTACCAAAGATACCGCCGTGACAACCGGCGGCTCTGTTATGACCGCCGCGGCCCCAATGCCAACAGAGAGCAAACACGAGACCATACCATATTCTATCACATCTGCGCCAGAGTATCGGGCATACAGTGTATTGACCGCCATCAATATCCCGCTGCACAGTGCAAGCAGATTGCCCACCAGATGTCCGGGCGACAGCTCGTCCAGGAAGAAAAGCGCGATTCCTCCCATAAGCACGGCCGTGAGCAAGATATCTCTGCGTTGCGCCCTCCGGCGTAGCACAAGCCACGACAGAAGCACCACAAACATGGGGTTTGTATATTGCAGCACGATAGCATTAGCTGCTGTCGTGAGCTTATTGGCGGCCACAAAGCATGTGGTACATGCATAGCTGCAAATCGCTCCCAGCAAGACGGGGCGAGAAAAGCGCATCTTAAAGCTTCCCCGGGCTATACCAAGGCAAAAAAATGCGAACATTTTTTCTGCTGCACTGATGACAAGCGGGTTCCAATCCACAAACTTGAACGCCGCGCCCATGGTGCTGTATCCCACAGCTGTGAGAATCAGATACAGCCGTGCGCGCGCCGCTCCCACCACAGCCTGGCGCTCGCTGTATTCCAGCTCCGTCCCGCTCAATAATATCCCTCCCGCGTCCAGCCGGCCAGCGGCATATCCTTCTCCCAACCCGTGGCCTCCAGACGCTGGCAGAGCAACTGTGCGCAGCGATTTGCACGCTTGATCTCTGCGTCCTCGTCTATTGTACGCATGCGGCCGTTCTCTACCACAAACGCCCCGTCAATCAACACTGTGTCCACCTCGCTGCCGCTGGCCGAATAGACAAGGTTCGGCACGATATTGCGCACCGGCCACGCCAGCACAGGGCTCATGGCAGGTGTGTCCAGAGCCACGAGTACAACGTCCGCCTTTTTGCCCTGTCTCTTATACACATCTCCGAGCCCACGAGACGCTACGCTATCTCG
>OJQI01000039.1_pt1 | contig 77957 bp, 44 predicted proteins | sample 1598711 | NCBI WGS metagenome assembly OJQI01 (sample SAMN03922505, study PRJEB24848) | human gut metagenome | isolation source: stool sample | host: Homo sapiens | place: Germany | collected 2011-11 | reverse complement strand
TACGAGATAGCGTAGCGTCTCGTGGGCTCGGAGATGCGTATAAGAGACAGTCGTAGCCGATGTCCACCTTCAATTCGCGGAATTCGCTGGCGAATCCAATCTGTCGATGATTCGTAGCGGCCCGCAAAATACGGGAAGCGTCTCTCAGGCGTTTGCTTGAGAGACGCTTCCACTTGTTCTGACGCACGGCTATCCGGCTATTCAGTCATTCGGCTTTTCGCTTTTCGTCCGTGCGAAACCATGACCGTAATCCGCGCGATTTGAGGCTACTATTCGGTTACAGTTCGAAGCCGAGTTCGGCCGCCGCTTCGGTCGGTACCGGATCCTCGCACCAGAAATCCTCAAGGTTCTCATTGGTGGTCAGGCTTCGGATTTCGGCCTGGTCGATGTACAGTTCACCGCTCAAATGGTCGGTTTCATGCTGGAAGATGCGGGCCGGCCAGCCGTGCAGATGTTCCTCATGCTTGTTGCCGTCCTCATCCTGCCAACGGGCGGTGATGTCAAGCCAACGCTTGCGTACGGCCTGGTAACCGTCGAAGCTCAGGCAGCCTTCGTAGAAGCTGCGGGTTTCGGTGCCGATCGGCTCGTAGCTGGGGTTGATGATGGCGTGGAAGGGGAATTCCGCAGCTTCGCGCGGATCGCCATCGTCGCCTTCGCATACGTGGTCTTCGACGACGGCCAAAGCCAGACCGAGACCGATCTGGGTGGCTGCGAGGCCCACGCCCGGCGCTTCCAGCATGGTGGTGCGCATGGTGTCGATGAGCTTGTCAAGCGTTTTGCGGCTCAACTGGCCGTCGTAGGCGATGGTCTGCTGGCGTAATACCGGTTCGCCGGCCTGCACGATCGGCATGATTTTCTCTTTGCCGCCGGTTTTGATGAGCTTTTCGACCTCGCGGTTGAGTTCGAGGTCCACTTTCGAGTTGTGTCCGAACATGGGGCATATCTCCTTGCAGGCTCTTACAGGGTGAGTTCGTCGGCGACGACCTTGGCGAGGCGATCGCACACTTCGTCTGCCTGCTGCTGGGTTTCGGCTTCGGCCATGACGCGCACGAGCGGCTCGGTGCCGGACGGACGCAGCAGCACGCGGCCGGTGTCGCCCAGCAGCTTCTCTTCGCGTTCCACCGCGGCCTGCACCTTGGCGTTGGTCTTGGCGGCCATCTTGTCCACGTTCGGCACGTTGATGAGCGTCTGCGGCAGCTGCGGGAAGTCGGCGGCCAGTTCCTTCAGGCTCTTACCGGATTTGACGACCTCGTTGCACAGGGTGAGCGCGGTCAGGGTGCCGTCGCCGGTGGTGGCGAATTCGCGGTTGATCACGTGGCCGGACTGCTCGCCGCCGAGCGAATAATCGCCTCGCAGCATCTCTTCGAGCACGTAACGGTCGCCCACGTTGGTCTGCACTGTCTTGATGCCCATGGAACGCAGGGCCAACTTCAGACCGAGGTTGCTCATCACCGTCACGACGAGGGTGTCATGGTTGAGCTTGCCCGCGTTCTTCTTGGCGCGCGCCAGAATGCCCATGATCTGATCGCCGTTGACCATGTTGCCGTCCTCATCCACGGCAAGGCAACGGTCGGCATCGCCATCGAAGGCAACGCCCATGACGGCGCCGGAGGCCTTGACCATGGCCTGCAGCTGCTCAGGATGGGTGGAGCCGGCGTTCTTGTTGATGTTGTAGCCGTCCGGCGACGCGTTGATGACGGTCACGTCGGCGCCGGCGCGGCGCAAGGCTTCCGGAGCGACCACGGACGTGGCGCCGTTCGCGCAATCGGCCACGATCTTCAGGCCCTTCAGCGGCGTCGGCTGCGACTTGTCCGGACCGACCGGCGCGATGGCGGAAACCAGATGGTCGATGTACAGGTTGGTTGCGGTGGCGGTGTCATGGCTGACACGACCCACGCCGGCGCCGGTAGGACGATCCCAATCCTGGCCGAGCACCGCTTCGATCTCGTCTTCCTTGGCGTCGGGCAGCTTGAAGCCGCCGCGGGCGAAGAACTTGATGCCGTTGTCGGGCATCGGATTGTGGGATGCGGAGATCACCGCGCCCATTTCCACGTTGAGCACGGACGTCAGGTATGCGACGCCCGGCGTCGGGATGATGCCGGCGTCGATCACGTCGAAGCCGCCGGCGGACATGCCAGCGGACAATGCGGCGGCGAGGAAATCGCCGGAAACTCGTGTATCACGACCGACCAGCGCACGGCGACGGCTTTCGAATTCGCTCCGCTCGTCATCGCCCAGCACGCGCACCGCGGCGTCACCCAAATCAAGCGCCAGCTGTGCCGTCAAATCCCTATTCGCCAATCCTCGAACGCCGTCGGTTCCGAACATACGTGGCATGAGTCTCAAATCCTCGCTATCTGCAAACGATATTTCCGTGACCTATCGTACTCAACCGTGCCGCCGAAACCAGCAGGTGACGACGCAATCGCATAACACTTCACAATTCAAAGCATTTCACGGCGCGCAATGCCCTTTTCGTGTCGCACGACTTTGATTTCAAGGCGGAAAATCAAGTCGTGCGACAACACTTGATAAAGAAATACCCCCTAACTATCATTTTCCGTTGAAAATCAGCGAAAAATAAGAGTTAGAGGTTATGAAAGCCAGCACGCTTGTCGCACAACTTTGAAAAATGCCTCCAAAATCAAATTCGTGCGACAGCCTTCGACGCAAAATGCCCCCTAATCCTTATTTTCAAGCGAAAACCGGGGATTAGGGGGCATAAATGCCGATATACCCGTCGCATGACTTTGAAAATCGCACCCAAAATCAAAGTCGTGCGACGACATGACGGCTCTTAAGCGGGAACGTTCCTGTCGCCCCTGCTATCAGAGCGCGGCGTTGAAGTCGCGCACTTTCAGCGTGCGGTGAGAAGACTCGACGTTGCCACGCACAATGCGCTGCAAGGCGTTGTCCGCACCCTTATGGGAGGCGAGCCAGGCGTCACCCAGCTCCACGAGCTTCGCCGGATCGGCATAGCCCGGATACAGGCCTTCGAGCAGCGCTTCCGCCATGTGGAAGGTCTTGTGCTCCCAAATCCAGTCGGCGACCTCGAAATACTTCTCGGCGTACGGTTCGGCCAAATCGGCGCGCGGGGTGGCCGCAAAGCCACCGGCCACAGCCTCAAGCTGCATGTTGGTCAGCTCGTCGTTGTGCAGGGCCTCGTTCCAAGCCCATGCCTTCGCTTCGGCGGTACCGGCCACGGCGCGTGCGCCATAGGCGAACTCACGGTTCTCAGTGGTTTCGCGCTTGGCCAGTTCGGCGTCGATTCCCGCCTGATCGATCGCGTTGACGGTGCTCAGCGCGTTGATGATGGTCCAGCGGAAGTTGTTGTCGATTTCCAGACCGTCGAATGCCACGGAACCGTCGAGCAGGCCCTTCGCGTTGGCAACGAACGCCTCGTCGCCCGGCTCGCCGTAGCCCAGGTAGGCGGTGACGAGCTGGAACTGTTCGTCGGAGCCGGCCTTGGCCTGACCCGCCAGCTTGAACAGTTCGGCGGCCACATGCTTCACGATCTCGGCACGCTCTGCCGGAGCGGTGTAATGCCATGCGGTGGTGCTGACCTGTGCCAGCGCGTAACGGAAGGTGGTGGACTCGTGTTCGGTGGCGAGCGCGGCCAGCGAGGTGTCGATGAACTGGCGTGCCGGCAGTTCGTCGTCGCGGGTCATGTCCCACAGGGCGAGCCAGAGCACGGAACGGGCGAGCGCATCGTCGAAGCGGTACAGGTTGCTTGTCGCGAATGCGAGGCTCTTGTCGTCGAAACGCAGCTTCGTGTAGGTCAAGTCGTCGTCGTTCACCAGGATCAGCGACGGACGTGCCTTGCCGGCGGCAGCATCGACGACCGTCAGTTCGCCGTCGACGTCCAGTTCGAAACGGTCGGTGCGCACGATCTTGCCGGTTTCCGGATCCTCGTTGTAGAAGCCGACGGCGAGACGGTGGGCGCGCAGCACGGGATGCTCGGCCGGAGCGGTCTGGCGCAGGGCGAGACGCTTGATGGTGCCGTCCTCGTTCTCTTCGACTTCGGTGGCGATGGTGTTGATGCCGGATTCCTCAAGCCACTGGGCGCTCCACGCCTTCAGGTCGCGGCCGGAAGTGAGTTCCAGTTCGGCGAGCAGGTCGGCGAGGGTGGCGTTGGAGTAGGCGTGCTTGTTGAGGTAGTTGTTGATGCCCTTGAAGAACTTCTCACGGCCCACGTAGTACACGAGCTGCTTCAGCACGGAGGCGCCCTTGGCGTAGGTGATGCCGTCGAAGTTGACGTAGGTGTCGTTGAGGTCGTTGATCGGGGCGACGATCGGATGGGTGGTGCTCAGCTGGTCCTGACGCAGCGCCCAGCTCTTTTCGCCGGAGCTGAAGGTTGCCCAGGCGTCCTTCCATTCGGTGGCTTCGGCGGTGGCGAGGGTGGACGTGAACTCGGCGAAGGATTCGTTGAGCCACAGGTCGTTCCACCACTTCATGGTCACGTAGTCGCCGAACCACATGTGGGCGAGCTCGTGCAGCACGGTGACCACACGGCGTTCCGCGTAGGCGTCGGTGACCTTGGATTCGAACACGTACTGGTCGCGGATGGTGACCATGCCGATGTTCTCCATGGCGCCGGCGTTGTACTCCGGCACGTAGATCTGGTCGAACTTGGCGTACGGGTACGGCACGCCCCAGGTCTTGGCGTAGAAGGCGAAGCCCTTCTTGGTGATGTCGAACAGGTAGTCGACGTCCTTGCTGAAGGCCTTGGCGAGCGCCTGGCGGCAGTACATGGCCATCGGCACGGTGCGGCCGTCCTCATTGGCGTATTCGGTGTGCCATTCGGCGTACGGTCCGGCGCAGATGGCGGTGAGGTAGGAGCTCATGGTCGGGGTCGGTTCGAACACCCACAGCTTGGTGGTTTCGGCGGCGTGATCGCCGAGCGTGCCTTCCTCGGTGACGGTTTCGTTGTCGGTCACGGAGGCGGTGGGCATGTTGGACGTGACGACCCAGGATTTGGCTGCGAGCACGGAGAAGTCGAACACGGCCTTCAGATCAGGCTGGTCGAACACGGCGTAGACGCGACGGGCGTCCGGCACTTCGAACTGGGTGTACAGGTAGACGTTGCCGTCGGACGGGTCGACGCTGCGGTGCAGGCCTTCGCCGGTGTTGGAGTACTGGCACATCGCCTTGACGGTGACCTCGTTGTGCTCCTTGAGGCCCTTCAGCTCGATGCGGCTGTCCGCGTATGCTTCGGCCGGGTCGAGGGTTTCGCCGTTGAGGGTGATCTCGCTGACTTCGTTGGCGATGAGGTCAAGGAAGCTTGACTCCCCCGGCTTCGCGTCGAAGGTGATGGTGGTTTCGGAGCCGAAATCCTTGGCTCCGCGGGTCAGGTCAAGCTTGACCGTGTAATGGATTGGCGCGGCGATGATGCTTTTGCGTTCTTCCGCTTCGATTCGGGTGAGGTTTGCTCCTGGCATGTCACTCCTTCTTTCTGGTAACAGAAGGCGGCGCGATCAGTTGTGCCGATCACGTCGCCTTGATTCAATTTATGGTAAATTTACGGCTTATTTCGCGGCGTTCAGTCCCATCGCGTCATCCACGTCCTGCGCGATGTCGGCGACGACGGGAACGATCATCGGCTTGCGGTGCAGCTGTCGTGCCACCCAGCCGCCGAGCGTGCGTCGCATGATCTGCTGCAGCTTGTAGGTGTCGCGCGTGCCCTGCATCATCGCGTCCTGCAGCTGCTCGACGATCTGGTGACGGACCTTGTCGAACTCGCTTTCGTCTTCCGCGACCGCGTTGAGGTAGATCTTCGGACCGGTGATGACATCCGCGGTCTCGGTGTCGACGACCACGAAGCTGGACACGAAGCCTTCGGTGCCGAGGATGCGGCGCTTCTCGAGTTCTTCGTCGGTCAGTTCGCCGACGGAATCGCCATCGACGTAGACGTAGCCGCACGGCACGGAGCCGACGACCGCGGCCTGGCCGTGGTACAGGTCGACGACGTCGCCGTCTTCGGCCAGCACGACGTTCTGCGGATCGACGCCGGTCTTGACGGCGATCATGCCGTTGGCCACCAAGTGGCGGTTTTCGCCGTGGATAGGCATGGCGCACTTCGGCTTGACGATGTTGTACATGTACAGCAGCTCGCCTTCGTTGCAGTGGCCGGAGACGTGCACGGCGGCGTTGTCTCGGTTGACCACGCGGGCTCCGAGCTGCACGAGCTTGTTGATGACCTTGTAGACGCCATGCTCGTTGCCTGGGATCAGGGAGCTGGCGAGGATCACCGTGTCGAACTCGTTGATGGTGATGTCACGATGGTTGCCGTCGGCGATGCGGCCGAGCGCGGCCATCGGCTCGCCTTGGGAGCCGGTGCACATGTAGACGAGCTTGTCGTCCTGCACGTCATGGGCCTGCTTCAGGTCGATGACGGTGTCCTCGGGCAGACGCAGGTAGCCCAGATCTGCTGCGATGGACATGTTGCGGACCATGGAACGTCCGACGAACACGACCTTGCGGCCGTACTTGTGGGCCGCGTCGACGACCTGCTGCACGCGGTGCACGTGGCTGGAGAAGCTGGCCACGATGATCTTGCGAGTGGCCTGTGCGAACGCCTGGTCGAGCGCCGGACCGATGGAGGTCTCCGGCTTGACGAAGCCCGGGACCTCGGCGTTGGTGGAGTCCATCATCAGGAGGTCCACGCCCTTTTCGCCGAGCTTGCCGAATTCCACCAGATCGGTGATGCGGTGGTCGAGCGGCAGCTGGTCGAGCTTGATGTCGCCGGTGTCGATAAGCGAGCCGGCGGGGGTCTGCACGAACACGGCGAGCGCGTCCGGAATGGAGTGCGTGACGTTCACGAATTCCAGGTTGAACGGGCCGACCTTGAGCTTGTCGCGTCCCTTGACCTCGACGAGCGTCGGGTTGATGCGGTGTTCCTTGCACTTGGCCTCAACGAAGGCGAGGGTGAGCTTGGAGCCGATCAGCGGAATGTCCGGGCGGAGCTTGAGCAGGTACGGCACGCCACCGATGTGGTCTTCGTGGCCGTGGGTGAGCACGAGCGCCTCGACCTTGTCGAGACGGTCCTTGATGTAGTGGAAGTCAGGCAGGATGAGGTCCACGCCCGGCTGTTCCTCTTCCGGGAAGAGCACGCCGCAGTCGATGAGCAGGATATGTCCGTTATATTCGACCACGTTCATGTTGCGGCCGATCTCGCCCAGACCGCCGAGCGGCACGATACGCATGGAGCCCTTGCGGTACTTCGGCGGGGCGATCAGCACCTCGTCCTGCTGGGGCGCGGTGGATTGCGGAGCGGAATGTGACGGGCGACGGTTCGAGCCGTTGCCGCGGGAGCCACGGGAGCCGCCGTTGCGCGACGAGCCACCGCGGCCGCGGGTGGAGGACTTCGCCTTCTTGGTGGCGGTCTTCTCGGACTTCACAGCCTTGTCGGACTTGGTTGCCTTGGCTGCGGATTCGGTGCGCTTGGCAGCTTTGCTGCCGCGCTTGTGCGTTGTGGTGTTCTTGGTTTCTTCTGTTGCCATTTCCTAGTTGGATTTCTGTTACTCATTGTCTCCGCCTCTGCGAAGACGAGGAATTAAAGCAGGCCGCCGCCGTACATGCGCGGCGGCCAACCGCACGTTATGTAATGCGATTTTACAGCAGCCCTGCGGCGCGCATGCCCTTTTCCGCACGCACGAGCTCCGCTTCGCCCGGGCCGACGTTCGGCAGGCGCATTTCCGTGGAGTCGAGGACTCCGCGCACCTTGAGCGCGGCCTTGGCCATCACGGCCTGGAAGCCGTTGCCGTTCATCGCTTCGACGAGCGGTGCCAGCTGTACGGCGATGCGCTGCGCCTCGTGGATGTCGCCACGGTCGAACGCGTTGGCGAGGTCGCGCATCGGGCCGGCGGCGGCGTGCGCGATCACGGAGATGATGCCGACTGCGCCGACGGACAGGAACGGCAGGAACAGGCCGTCATCGCCCGAATACCAGGTCAGGCCGGTTTCCATACGCTTGCGTACCGCGCCGGCGATGTCTCCGGTGGCGTCCTTGACGGCCTGGACGTGGTCGAGCTCGGCCAGACGGCAGTAGGTCTCCAGCTGGATGTGCAGTCCGGTACGGCCAGGCACATCATAGACGATGATCGGCTTGTCCGCGGAGTCATTGACCGCCTTGTAGTGGCGGAACACGCCCTCCTGCGACGGACGGGAATAGTACGGGGCGACCACGAGCACCGCGTCGGCGCCCGCCTCCTGGGTCTGCTCCACCATGCGCACGGTGTGCGCGGTGTCGTTGGAGCCTGCGCCGGAGATGACCGGCACGTCCACGACCTCCTTGACGGCCTGGACCAGTTCGACCTTCTCCTCCATATGGGTGGTCGGCGATTCGCCGGTGGTGCCGTTGACCACAAGACCGTCGGCACCATCCGCCACGAGCTGCCTCGCCAGCTGTTGCGCGGCTTCGAAATCTACGGCTCCGTCGGCCTTCATGGGGGTGACCATGGCCGGAAGGATACGTCCGAAGGGAGCAGGATCGAGCAGATGCATTGTACCGTCGTCAGTCTTAGGGCTTGTCATACGGCTAACGGTACTTCCCTCTGCGGACGCTTGCGATTTCATGAGACGCGAAAAGTCACATTTTGGAAGGCCTGCCGACGATGACCGCGACGACGCACTGCAGGAAAGCGACGAACGTGAACACCATCAGCGGCACATGGTGGCCGCCGGTGGCCTGGACCAGCACGCCGAACATAAGCGGGCCGAGCGACGCGATCAGATAGCCGAACGACTGCGCGACGCCCGACAGCACCACGGTTTCGGCACTGTCATGCCCGCGCAGCGCGATCAGTGCGAGCGCCACGACCAGCGAAGCGCCCTGCGCGCAACCACCGACGAACGCCCATACCGGCATGAGGTGAGGCAACAGCAGCATGCCAAGGCCGGCGATCAGCATGGGAGCGCTGGCGGTGAGCGCCGCGCAGACCTGGTTGCCGCGCACGTTCATGAGCTTAGGAATGACCAAGCCGGAAAGGATGCCGATGCCTTGGAAGATGAACAGATGCACGCCGGCGGTGGAGGCATCGTAGCCGATGGATGCGGAGATGGACGGCATCCAATTGGACATGGTGTAAAAAGCGGATGATTGCAGCCCCATGAAGGCCGTCACGTACCACGTCATCGGACGGCGCAGCACGCGGGCGAACACGCCATGTGACGATTGCGTGGAACATGCCGGTCGCTGTGCGGAATGCGGGTTTTGTGCGTTGGCCGTCGTGCTGCGATCGCCAATATCATCGATATCGCCAGTATCGCTGGTTTCGATGGTGCCGCCGGCGGAAGCGATAACGACTTTGCGATTGTGCAGGATACGCAACGCCCACAGCGCGGCGACAACCAGCGGAGGCACACTCCAGAAGGCGAGTGACGCACGCCAACCGCCCCACATCTGCGCAAGCGGCGCGGACAGCAAACCTGCGGTGGCGCTGCCGGCGGTGATGCAGCCGGAATAGACGCCGGTCGCCATCGCGACATGGCCGGCGTAGTCACGTTTTGCGATTACCGGAACCAGAACGTTGCCGACGGCGATGGCGGAAGCGAACACCACCGTGCCCAGCCAGATGCCAACGCCGCCGCCGAACGAGCGGATGGCGTCGCCCGCCGCGATGCACAGCAGGGCCAGCAGAATCGACATGTCGATGCCGATGCGGCGTGCAAGGAACGTGACCAGCGGGCTGACCACGGCGAAGGCGATCAGCGGAATCGCCGTCAATACGCCCTGCACGCCCTCACCCCACGCAAGGTCGGTTCCCATTTGGGCGAGGACCGGCCCGACGGCGGCGATGGCGGGCCGCAGATTCAGCGATACGAGGAAAATCAAAGCCACCCACAATCCGGTGGAGGACCGGTCGTACGCCAGCATGTTTCGTTTTGAATTCATTCCGTTCCCATTCCCGCTTCCACTTCCGTTTACCGCCGTTCCAACGGGACGTGCCGCGCCTAGATTTTCCCTATCAATCTTCAAGCTCATTGAGCGCATCGAAGCAATCGTTGATGCCTTCGATACGCGCGTGCACCTCGTCTTCGGTATCGACGAGGCATTTTCCGACTTCGTCCACCATCAGGGCGATCAGGGCGAACGCCGCGGTGAAGCTCGTCAGCACGTGGGAGTTCAGCACCACTTTGAAGAAGGCGACGTTACGGCCGATGACGGCGTTGCGCGCCGAAATGTCGCCAATCACCACCACGGTCAGGCCGCGCTCAAGCATCACGTCGATGAGCCGTGAGAAGAAGGGAAGACGCCGGCCCACGCCGATGATGACGATTACGTCGCCTGCCGCATAATCAACCAGATCTTCGGCTATGGACTGGCCTGGATTCGGCAGAATATCAACGTTTCCGCGTAGCCGCATCAGCTGTTCGCGCATGTGCAGCGCCACGGGATAGCTGCTGCGGTACCCGACCACCGCCACATGCGGGGCCGTGGCTATGGCTTGGCATGCGGATGACAGTTGCGCGCGGTCGATGCCTTCAAACGTGCGTTTCAGGCTTTCCTCGTCACGGCGCAGATGGTCGGCGACCAAATCGTCGCACTGGGTGTGCCGTGAAAGCTCCGGAGAGCCAGGACGATGGACGCGACGCACGTCACGTCTGAATTCGCCCGCGTTCGCATAGCCGAGCTTGCGATACAGGCGGCTGAGCGTCGGCTGCGAGATGCCGCTCAACTGCGACAATTCCACGGAATTGCAGACCAGCACGTCGGTCAGATGACCCAGAATGAACTGCGCGGCCTCACGTTCCGTCGCAGTCAGCGAATCGAAGGATTCCCGGATGCGCGCCACCAAGCCGAGGTCCGCGGCAGCATTGCCTTCCTCGTCCATGGCGTCCTTCGAAGCCCCCATATTGTCTGAAAGCATAATTCCAGAAGTCACGCTCATCGCCCTTCCCTGCAGTACATTCTCACGCGGCGCATCCGCTCTCCTGACGATGCTACCCCTTGCTTTCCGGGTTTCACCAGGTTTGGCCGCCGACAACTGTCACGACGAATGAAGAATTTCAGATGCCGTAAGCACTGAAATGCATCCATCACAGGCAGTGGCGCCTCTTGGCAACGCGACCCACCATCAGGAGATGACCGACCATGGCAAAAACAGATTACCCCACACAATCAACATCGCATATCGGGCGGATTCGGCATAGAAGAAACGGTGCCAAACCAGCGAAATGGGCGACTAACGCGGCAACAAAATCCCCGACTGCTGCGAACACTGTTGAACGCGTCATCGCGCCCGGCCGAATGCGAGGCGAACGCGGTGCGCAAGATCGTACGGCTGGTGGCACGCACCGGCTGCCGCACGCATATTCTGCACGTGTCCAGCGGTCTGAGCGTGGACGTGCTGCGGCGGGCGAAGGCCGAAGGACTGCCGGTCAGCGCGGAGACCTGCCCGCATTACCTCACGTTGGATTGCGACCATATTCCCGACAACGCCACCGCGGTCAAATGCTGTCCGCCGATTCGTGATCTGCATGAGCAGGACGCGCTATGGGCGGGGCTTGCCGACGGCACGTTGGATGGTGTCGTCACCGATCATTCCCCGGCCAGCGCGGATATGAAAGCCGGCACGCTCGCCACCGCGTGGGGTGGCGTTTCCAGTCTGCAGGTCGGATTCCGCGCGGTGTTGACGGGTGCGATGCGGCGCGGCTTGAGTTTGGCCGACGTCGTGCGGTGGATGTCGTGCAACACCGCACGGCTTGTGGGACTTGACGATCGTGGCGATATAACGCCGGTATTGCGGGCCGATTTGGCGATTATTCGCCCGTACGAACGGTTTGTTGTGGATGCTACCGCTTTGGAAAGCCGCAATCCGATCTGCGCCTGCGATGGCATGACGCTTAACGGCGTCGTCACGCGCACGTTTGTAGCGGGGCGGGACGCGCTCTCCGGAGTGCGGGAGGGGAATCTTATCGTTCGTCCGTGAATCGGAATCCGTAAATCAACCATTCAACAAAAATCCCCAACCCGCCGACGGCCGGATGTCATTCGATGTCGGCAGATTGGGGACGGACGAGAATCAGGTCTCAGCCCAGGTAGGCGGCCGGGTTCTGGGCGAACTTGTCGGCGCAACCGGGGTTGCAGAAGTAGTAGGTGACGCCGCCGTATTCGCGGGTCGCGGCCGCGGTGGCCGGATCGACGCTCATGCCGCAAACCGGATCCTTCGCAACGTTCGCCGCGGAATCGCCCATATTCGAAGCCATGCCGTGGCCGTCATGACCGCCGCAGCAGTGTCCGGCGCCCATCGCGCCCATGTTCTCGGCTTCCTTCTTGGCCTTGTGATCGCTGAACAGTCCCATGATCGTTCCTTTCCGACTGCGCTGGTTGCCATTATTTTTGCTCGGATCGGGCTTGCGTACCCGATACGTCTTGTTTTTCGCCGCCTCCGCGTCCGGATCGAACAGGCGCAGCCGGCTTGCGTTCGTCACCACGCACAACGACGAGAACGCCATCGCGGCGCCGGCGATCATCGGATTCAGCAGCGTTCCGGTGAACGGATACAGCACGCCGGCCGCGATCGCGATGCCGATGCTGTTGTAGCCGAGTGCGAAGCCGAGGTTTTGCGCGATGTTGCGCATGGCGGCATGCGTCAGGTCGAGCGCGTGCACGAGTCCCATCAGCGATCCGCCCATCAGTGTCACGTCGGCGGATTGGATGGCCACGTCGGTGCCGGTGCCGATGGCGAATCCGACGTTGGCTCGGGCGAGGGCGGGCGCGTCGTTGATGCCGTCGCCGACCATCGCCACCGTATAGCCTTGCGATTGGAGTTTTGCGATTTCGTCGGCCTTGCGTTCCGGCCGCACGCCGGCGATCACATGACGTTCGTCGATACCGACCTGGCTTGCGATGGCGCGTGCGGTGGTCGGATTGTCTCCCGTGAGCATGACGGCTTCGACGCCACGTTTGCGGAGCAGTTCGATGGCTTGGCGCGAGTCGGCTTTCGGCACGTCGGCGACGGCGACGATGCCGGCGAGATGGCCGTCGATGGCCGCTAGGATCGGCGTTTTGCCTTGCTGCGACAGGAGTTCCATGTCGGCGATGATGGCGTCGAGGTTCGTATCGTGGATGGTCTCGGAGGCAATTTCGGAGGTATCGGACGTAACGTCGGGCATGTTGACGTCAAGGTCGTCGATCAGGTCGGTGTTGCCGACGGCGACGGTGTGCGGCAGACCGCGGAAGGTGACACGCGCGGTGACGCCACGGCCGGCAATCGCCTGAAAATCGGTGGTTTGCGCGAGTTCCGCAACGTCCGCGATGTCGGCTTTTTCCGCAGCTGCGGCAACGATCGCGACAGCGAGCGGATGCTCGGAATCACGTTCGGCGGCGGCAACGATCGTCAGGAAATCATCGGCCTGCCGACGCCACTTGCCGAACGGCAGCACGTCGGTGAGGGTGGGCTTGCCTGTGGTGATCGTGCCGGTTTTGTCCAGCACGACGGCGTTGACTTTACCGCACGTTTCCAACGCTTCGGCGGAACGGACCAGCACTCCCATACGGGCCGCGCGACCGGTCGAGACCGTCACCGACAGGGGCGTCGCCAGACCGAGCGCGCACGGGCAGGCGACCAGCAGCACCGACACCGCGGCGACCAGCGCGTGCGTGACACGCGGTTCGGGGCCGAACGCGAACCACAATGCGCACGACCATACGGCGACGAGCACCACGGCCGGCACGAAAACGCCGGAGATACGGTCCGCCAATCGTTGCACGGGGGCTTTCGAGCTTTGTGCGGCGGCCACCATGCCGATGATCTGCGCGAGCACGGTGTCCTTGCCGACTTTCGTGGCGCGGTACCGCAGCGAGCCACCACCGTTGATGGTGGCACCCGTCACTTCGCTGCCCTCGGTTTTGACGACCGGCATGGCTTCGCCGGTAATCATCGACTCATCCACGGTGGAGCTGCCGGATATGACGATGCCGTCGACCGGCAGCTGCTCGCCGGGACGGATGGCGATGACATCGCCGACGCGCACGTCATCGATGGCGATGCTGGTTTCCTTGCCGTCTCGCACCACGCGGGCGGTTTTCGGTTGCAGACCCGCCAATGCGCGCATGGCTTCACCGGTGCCTTTGCGGGCGCGCGCTTCGAGCAGCTGGCCGACAAGCATAAGCGTGACGACCACACCGACCGCTTCGAAATACGGTTCGCGCGCGTTCTCGGGCAGGACGTTCGGTGCGAAGGTGACCACGCAGGAGTAGGCGAATGCGGCCAGCGCACCAAGGCTGACGAGCGCGTTCATCTCCGGCGAGCGGTGGGCGATCGCGGCGAAACCGCTGCGGAAAATCGGCAATGCCGCATAGCCGACAATCGGCAGCATCAGCAGGAATTGCAGCCAGTTCGGCATCGGATACAGCATGAGCATGGTGGAGCCGAACACGGGAATCGTGCAGACGGCGGCCACGACGAGACGGGCGACGAGGGCGCGGATGTCCGTTTCGCCGGAATCGGGCGTTTGGGCGTTTTTTTGCGCGGTCTGTGCGTCTGTTTCATCAGAATCGGACGTGTGGCCACCGCCCGTAGTCGAGTGCATGTCTGAATTGCCAGAATCGGGCATGCTGGTATTGGCAGCGGTAGTTGCGATACCGGCGGTAGCGCCAGCACCGGCGCCTGCGTGCCTGCCCGGCAGCACACGCAACATGCCATGCAGCATGTTCATGCCACATGCGAAGGGATACTCACCCGGCTCATCGGGGTGCAACGTCAGCGTGGTCGTGCGGAAGGCGGGCAGCGCAAGATCGACCCCGAAATCGGAAAAAACGACGTGCGACGAACATTCGCCGTCTTCCTTGCGATCGAAGATCAGCCGCAACGGCACGCCGGCTTCGGCTTCGATGACGGCCGGGCTGTACCCGCCTTTGACTTCGACGACCGCTTCCTGCACGCCGTCGCGCAACGGCGCACGATACGCTTTGCGCGGTGCGAAGAAGAACCACAGCACGCCCGCCGTGACGAGCAGCGCCATAATAAGCGCGATTGCGATGTGCATATTCCAGCCGCCTTCCGTCCGTAATTGGCCTTCGATTTCGGCAAACACCATCACAATATACCCCTATAGGGTATATTGGCAAGAAGGACGAGCAAACTTCAGCCGTAGATAAAATTTTCAGCGCAGCGAGGAGGACGATATGAACGCCACACAGCATGGGTACGCAAGCGACCAGAAGAGGATCATCGCACGATTGAATCGCATCGAAGGGCAGGTGCGCGGCATTCGGCAGATGACGGAAAACGGCGAATACTGCATCGACATTCTGACGCAGATTTCCGCAGCGGACAGCGCGCTGAAGTCGGTGGCGCTACTGCTGCTCGACGACCATCTGCACCATTGCGTCGCCAAAGCCGCGGCGGAGGGCGGTACCGTCGCCGACGAAAAGCTGGCGGAAGTCAGCGCCGCCATCGCACGCCTTGCCAAATAATCGGAACAGATCCGCCATAAAAAAACTGCCGACGGGAGACACATGCACCCGTCGGCAGTTTGAAAAAAGAATTACGATTACAGGTCGAGGAAGTGGTCGAGACCGACGGTCAGACCCGGGTAGGTTCCGGTGGAGACCTTGCGCACGGCCAGCAGCACGCCCGGCATGAAGGAGATGCGGTCGAAGCTGTCGGCGCGGATGGTCAGCTGTTCGCCGGAGTTGCCGAACAGCACCTCCTCATGGGCGTTGAGGCCACGCAGACGCACGGCGTGCACGTGGATGCCGTCCACCACCTGGCCGCGGGAGCCGCCATCGGTTTCGGTGGCGTCCGGAACCGGACCCAAGCCGGCCGCCTTGCGCGCTTCGGCGATGCCCTGCGCGGTATGGAAAGCGGTGCCGGACGGAGCGTCCACCTTGGTCGGGTGGTGCAGTTCGATGACTTCCGCGGATTCGAAATACGGCGCCGCGACCTTTGCGAAATGGTCGGCGAGCACCGCGGAAATGGCGAAGTTCGGCGCGATGAACACGCTCTGGCCCTCACGCAGGGCCGCGGCGAGCGCGGCGCGCACCTGGTCGAGCTTCTCTTCGGTCCAGCCGGTGGTGCCCACCACCACGTCGACGCCCTGCTTGACGAGCGCGAGCACATTGCCCAGCGACACGCTCGGCACGGTGAACTCCACCACGACGTCGGTGTTTTCGGGGGTGATGGCGGTCAGGTCGTCACCTGCGTCGAGCGCGAGCGCGAGTTCGGTGTCGGCGGCGGCATTGACGGCGTCGACCACATGCGAGCCCATACGGCCCTTGGCGCCGACTACGGAAACCTTGATCATTGCAGCTCCTTGATGTTTTCGCGGGCGCGCGCATGCCGTGCGCGCTTGCCGCGCGCATAATCGCATGCGTTTTCACACATGTTTTTAAATCACGCGCCCACGTCCATAACGTGTTCCACTTACGAATCTAAAGAGACGCTTCGACGCGCCAGCAGCCAGCCAATCAGCGCGAACGGAATCGAACAGCCCACGAACACGGCGGGCAGGCTCAATCCCACGCTTGGATTGAAATGGTCGAGCACGATGCCGGTGATCATGGAGCCGAACGACGCACCCATCGTGCCGGCGGTGCTCACCCAGGACAGGCCTTCGGTGAGCGATTCCTCGGGCACGGTCTCCTTGACGAGGAGGTTGCCGGAGGCGAACACCGGCGAAATGGTCAGGCCGGTGAGGATCTCCACCAGTCCCATCACGATCAGGTTGCCCTGGCACAGGTGGATCACCACGAAGCCGACGGTCATCAACGCGAGGAACATGATCATGTGACGCCAACGGGAGCCTCTGAGCTCGCGCGAGCCGAAGACCAGCGCGCCCATGCAGGAGCCGACGGCCAGCATGGCGAGCTGCACACCCAGCACGGAGTCGAGGTGCAGCGATTTCATGACGGCGGTCATGGACGTGTCGAACGCGGTGAACGCCATGTTGAACACGATGAACACGGCGAGGAGCGGCAGCACGCCCGCATAGGTGAGCACATTGCGCTTATTGCGGTCGCGGCCGTCCGTCTTGAGCCGGTCGAGGTCGAAACGATTCGCGGAAGCAGCGGTACCAGCAGTACCGTTCGCAGCGGCACCAGCGGCCGCCAATCGCACGTCCGCATCGTCGGCATCGGCCGCGACGACCGTGATTTCGCGCAATACCGGCGGTTGTGTGTCGCGCAGCGCGAAGAACACGGCACCGCCGACCGCGCAGGCGATGGTCGGCACGAACAGCTGCGATACGGGGTGCACGGACGCGGCCAGGAACGCCGCCAGAATCGGTCCGAAGATGAATACGATTTCGTCGATGGCGGATTCGAGCGCGTACGCGGTGTTGAGCAGCTCCCCCTTGCCGGCGCGGTCGAGCACATACGCCCAACGGGTACGTACGAGCGCGCCGAACGCGAACTGCGTCATACCCATGACCACGGCCAGTACGAACAGCAGCGGAATCGGCACGCGCATCAGTGCGGCGAACGCGAAGCCCAGCATGACGATGACCTGCACCGTCAATACCACCGGACCGACCTTGCGTTGGCCGAACCGGTCGAACAGGCGCGCGTACAACGGTGTGACGGCTGCGGTGGCGAGCACGTATGCGGCGCTCATCACGCCGGCGATCGTCCAATTGTCGTACATGTGGTTGAGTGCGAGCACGATGCCGAGTCCCATCATGGACATCGGCAGTCGTGCGACGGCACCGGACGCGCAGAACGCTTTCGTTCCAGGTATGGAGAACAGCCGCGCATACGGCGATGCGGCGTCCGGTGATGTATTCGGGCTGACGGTTGCGTCATTCGCAGCCATGATCGAAACTCCTTAACTGTTGTTGCGTCCGGCATGTGCGCCCGCCCACACATGCTGCACGAGGGTAGCGGCGTTCCTCCACAACGCTGCCTGCATAGCGGTTTCTCCCGCAGGCAGGCCGGAAAGCGCCGCTCCCCCGCTTTCTTCGGTCAAGGAGCCATTGCGCACCGGCACTAGTCGTTGTCGGATTGCTGCGGAATTCCGTAGCTCAACTCGGCAAGGATCTCTTCTTCTGTTTTGTCGAGGGCGTCAAGCTCCCGATCGGCCTCGTGAGGCTCACTCACATAGTAGAGACAGGCGTCGATTGCATCCAACGGCACCCCTTCCATCGCCGCGAGCAGCAGGCGGTACAGGTCGAGCTGTGCGAGCTTCTCCTTGATTTCATCCGGTTTGCGTGGTTTTACGCCGGTTTTCCAATCGACCACGGTGTAGCGTTTCGTCTCGTCCGTTTCGTCGAGACCGCCGAAGAACACCGCGTCGAGTTTGCCGTTGACAATGGTGCCGAGCTGGGGCATGTCGACGACGAGCTGGCGTTCCGCCCATGCTGGACGTCGTTTTGCCCACGGCGAAGCGACGAGACGACGCTGCCAAGCGGCCAGTTTCCGTTCGTCTCGCAATTGGGCGTCCTGCGATGGTGCGTCCTGCGATTGCACGCTGCCGTTGTCCGCGTCGACTTGCGTATCACCTATCAATGCGATCAGTTCCGCACGCGACTGCGCGGCCATACCGGCAGCACCTTCCGTACCGCCGATGCCGTCGACGTCCGCATCCGCCATGATGAAACGCTCAGCCCATGCGTGGAACCGCGTGCCGAGCTGTGCCGCCGGCGAGGCGACGTGCGGAATCGGACGGACCAGACCACGCCAGTAGGCGCGGGAGTCACGCTCGCCCATGGAGCCGGCGCGCGCTTGCAGCGAGGTGACGTTTTGGCGGCCGGCAGCAAGGATACGTTCGCCTTTGGCACGCACGGCCTCGTCGAAGGCGTCCTGCGATTCGCCTGCGTCAGCCGCGTCCGGTTCCGGCATGAGATGTTCATCGGCGACGAGCAGTTTGGCGAGACGCAGCAGTGAGTTTCCGGTTTCCGGCGATGGCGTGGCGGATTCATCGGCAACGTCGCCCTGCGTTCCCGTGGATTCAGCGATATTCGGTTCGTCGGATTCGACGGCACGTACCTGTTCGGCCGCGGCACGCAGCCTGTCGGCGACATCGGCGCCCAGATCGCACGGCCAAGGCAAAGTATGGTCGTCCGAGACCGGTTCGAGCGGCGTGTTCCACGCATCGCCCACCACGGCATTCTCGAAATCGCGGGCGTGTTCGCCTACGAAATAGCCGTCGGGCAGGTCAAGTCCCAGCGTGTGCGGGGAGCCGTCCACATCGTCGGACAGGTTGTCCGGTTCGCGTACCGCGGTGACGATTCCGTTCATCGAATCGCGCGTCTCCAGCCAGAAATTCGACGGCGCGGCGCTTTTCTTTCCCTCCGCCAGGCGGGAGTCGCGGCTCGTCTCGTTGCATCCGCTGTATACGAGCAGCGCCTCGTAGCGGGCGCGCGTCAACGCCACGTAGGCGAGACGGCGTTCGTCGGCGTGCAGTCGGCGGCCGTATTCCTCCTGTTGCGTCAGGTACAGGCTTGCCGGATCCATTCCTTCCATATCGTCGACGGCCATGGTTCGCAAGGTGCCGAACACCTCGTCGTCGATCACTTCCGCATCGTCCAATCCGTCGAGCGATTCCACGGGATTGCCCCCGATGGTCGCGTCGTGCGGGAATCGTGGCAGGATATCCGCGTCGGCGCGCACCGGAACCGGCACCGCGGACGGGTCTTCCAGCCAAGTGTGGGCTTTTTCGAAGTATTCCGGCGGCTCCCATACGCCGTCGCGCCGACCGCCCGGATGGTCTTCGTCCGTTTTGACGCTCAGGTGGTCGCCTTGACTGGACGGGAAGGTGCCGTCGCGCATGCCAACCACGGCCACGGCGTCCCATTCCAGGCCTTTCGACTGGTGCACGGTCATGAGCACCACATCGACGGGGGTATCTGGTGCGGTGGCGTTGTCGTCGGACGCGTCACGCAGCGAATCCACCCACGAGATGAACGCGCGCAGGCTTGGCGTGCCCTGCGCGGCGATTTCCTGCAAGTAGGTGTCCACCAGAGACAGCATCGCGTCGAGTGACGAAGCGGCATGCGATGTGGCACGATTGCCGGCATCCGGATGCCGCATCCGTTCGGCGAGCAGCAGGTCGATGTCCAGTCCGAGCGCGGTGATGGCCGTGCGTACCACCTCCGGCAACGGATGGCCGGCCGTGCGCTGCACCTGTTGGATGACGCGACCGGCGTGGATGACGCTCGCGGCTCCCGTACGGCTCAATACGCCGTCGACGAGGTGCCGCAGATCGCCGCGCAGCAGCACGTCGATCAGGAAGACGGCGTTGGGCACTTGGTCGCGGTAGGCGCGCACGGTGGCGCGGATGTCGGCGTCGGACGGATTCGCATCCGCCTCCACGATGCCGGCCGACACGAGCGCGCGGTAGCGTTGCGCGGTGTTGAGCCGTTCGGCGATGCCGGCGAGCGCCTGCAGATCGTCGGCGGACAGGCCGAATCGTGGCGTGGCGAGCAGCCGCATGAGCGCTCCGCTGTCGGTGTGGTCGCATACGACGTGCAGCAGGGCGAGGATGTCTTTGATTTCGGGACGTTCCAGGAGTGCGGCCTGGCCGACGACGAGTGTGGTGAGGCCGGCTTGTTCCAGTGCGTCCTCGTAGGCTGGCATCTGCGTTTTGGAGCGGAACAGGAGCGCCACGTGCGGACGGTTGTCTTTGGCTCCGTCCGCGAGCTCGTTTTCGGTTGGCGTGTGCAGTGCGATCGCTTGTTTGGCGAAGCGTACGATGGCGTCGATTTCCTGGCCGAATGTGGCGTAGCCGAGCACGCCGAGCGTACCTTCGGGGGTATTGTCGATGTTGGCGAGCGGGGGCACGTCCACTTCGCGCATAAGCGAGCTGCCGCGACGTCTGGCGGGCAGGCGCAATGGTTTCGTCAGATTGTTGGCCGCTTCGAGCACCATGCGCGAGTTACGTCGGGTGACGGTCAGCGTGTAGGGCTTGTCGGTGGCGTCGTGGCCGAAGTCGTGTTGCAGCATGCGGAATGCGCCGGGGCTGGCTCCTCGCCATGCGTAGATCGATTGGAAGGGGTCGCCGACGGCGTTCACCGCGCTGCGATGGGTGGAATCGGCGTGGAACAGTGCGGTCAGGAGGGCCGCCTGCGTGGTGGAGGTGTCTTGGTATTCGTCGAGCAGCACGTGCGTGTAGCGTTTGCGGTAGGTGGCTCCGATGGAGGGGAATCGGGTGACGAGTTGGAATGCGGCGATGGTGAAGTCGCTGAATTCGGCCATGTTGAGGGCGCGTTTTTCGGCGTGGTAGTCGGCCACGAGGTCGAGTAGCAGGTCGCGTTTGCGGGCCGTGCCGGCCAATTGCGCGGTCTTGTAGACGCAGAGTTGGTGGCATTGGGCGCGGTATTCGCGCATGCGGGTTTCGAAGGCGGTGTCGGATTCCTTTTTCTTCTGTTTCGGAGCCTTGCCCACTTTCGGCTCGTCATCGGGAACGTCCTCGTCTTCAAGCGCTTTGGCCACTTGCGCCACGAACGCCTTATCCCATGCGCGCACGCGTTCCACGGCTTCGTCGAAGCTGGTGCAGTCGCTGCCGATCATGGCTCCTGCGATGGCGTTGGATAGGGTGAACACGTTGCCGGCGATGGTGGAGAATTTGCCGAGTTCGTCGCCGCCTTGGTCGAAGGCCATGAGCTGGTCCATGTGCTTGTCGAGCACGGTGTGGATGAGCTGCAGCGCTCCGGCTTCGCTCAATGGCTGCGTGTTTTGGTCGAAGCCGACGAGCAGGCCGTATTGGCGCACGATGGTTTGGAAGAACGCGTCATAGGTGGAGACTTCCGGTTTGAGGAAGGCGACGCGTGTACCGCGTCCGGCTTGGTTGCGTGTCACGGCAGCGGAGACGCGCGAAAGCAGTTCGGAGGCGGCTTTGCGTGTGAAGGTCAGGCCCAGAATCTTCTCGGGACTGATGCCCTGGTCGATGAGGGTGATGATACGGCGGGTCATGGGGTAGGTTTTGCCGGAGCCGGCGCCCGCCACCACGACCACGTCCTCGTATGAGGGGGCTTGGATGACGGCGGCCTGTTCCGGACTGTCGGTGAATTTCGGCGTGGCGGCCGGCACAGTGCCCATCGCATCGCCCTTTGCTGTGGCCCCGTTCGTTGACATGCTTCCGTTCATACCGTTACTCCCGTTCATGCCACGGTCCTTTCGAATACGGTGTTCTGCTCGCCTTGGCAGGCCGGGCAGACCCCACTGCCGTACGTTCTGCAGTATCCGACGTGTTCCACGGTCGGACGCGCGGTGATGCGGGTGGCCCGGCTCGCCGCGGCCGCATAGAAGACGCGGGAGATCATGGTCAGCGACCATACCGTCATCTTCGACCGTGATTCCAGAAGTTGCTTCCAATGTTCTTCGCTGACCTGCGCCGGCCGTTCGACGTCGTCGAGGCCGCTGGTGAAGACGCTGGCCATTTTGGGCACGTATTTGCGGGGTATGAAATCGCCCGCGTTGATGCTTCCGCCGGCGAACAGCGCCTGCTGGTGGTACGCTTCGTCGCCTTGCCCTTTGCGTGGCGCGGGTGCCGCGTATTCCATGACGTGGAACAGGGCGCTTTGGGTGATGTCCGGCATGGCTGCGATCGCCTGCGCGCCGCGTTTTCCGCCGTGTTCCGGGAATGCGAGGCCCAGCTGGTAGCAGACGAGCTGCAGGTCGCTGAACAGGGAGCGTCCGTTTGGCACTTTGCCGGTTTTGTAGTCGATCAGCCGTACCTGTTCGCGGCCGTCTGCGGTACGGCGGTGTTCAAGACGGTCGATTCTGCCCGACAGGCGTACGGTGAGCCGGTCGCTCATGCCGGTTTCCGGCCAGCCGTCGACGAGCGCGCCCATGATGGCGATGAGTTCGTCGCGGGAGATCGGAGCGTTGCCGTCGATGGCGTTGTAGGCGTCGAGGATGTCGTCGAAGTCGAATCGCGCGGCGAACTGCCGTTCCGCTTCGGCATGGTCCAATGTTCCCACGGTGATGGTTTCGGTGTTGTTCGACGGGTATCCCGTACGGTTCGACTCGACGAAATATGTGGCGATGTTGCGCAATGCGACCGATGCTTTCGCGTCCTTGCCGAGCGCCTTGTACCGTTCCTCGGGGTCGTCGATGGCGTTGAGGTCGCCACGTAGGGTCTTGTATCGGCCGATCATCCATTGGGTGATTTCGCCGATGTTGTCCTCGTCGCTTACTGCGGTGTGGTTTTGGGGCAGGTCGAGGCCGGCTTCGGTGGCCTGTTGCGCGACGGCGTGGATGAGCGAGCCGAAGCTGGTGGCCGCGCTGCCCATGCGTGGGCCGGCGAAACGGTTCTCCAGCATCCAGCACACCGGGCACGCCCACAAACTGTCCACGGCGGATGGAGAAAGGGTGACCACGTCGGATTGGCCGTCTGTTTTTTCGATGGATTCCGGTTGTTCGATAAGCTTCGCCTTGTCGGCATGCTCCGTTTTTCCGTCAGATTCCATCTTGCCGTCGATTTCCGTCATATCGTCGGCTCCCGCATGTTCCGTAAGGAACGCCCAATTGTCGGGATTCGCGGCGGCGATGCCATGCGATGCCAACAACGCCAAGGCTTGCGCGGCATCGCGCGCTTGGGGGGAATCGGCCGGCGCATGGGCCAGCACGCTTCGCGCGGCGGCGACCAGGCCACGCGGGTCGGCCTCCAGTCCCGCGTATTCGCCGGCCTCGCCGACCGCCGTGTACACGCGTGTTTCCGCATCGGCATCCCGGTCGCGGTCGAACCATTCCGGCAGGTAGCCGTAGAGGAAGTCGGACGGCACATGGTCTTCGTTGAGGACCGCGCTTACCGTCACGCGCTCATCGGCGCGGGTGAGCGCCACAAGGAGGCTTTTCTGTTCGGAGGCGAGCACCGCGGCGAGCTGCGCGTTTTCGCGGCCTGCGGAAGTGACGATGTCGTCGGACAGTCGTCCATGCAGCATGATGTCGGCGAGCTCCTCCCCGCCGAACAGGGTGTTGCGCGGCGCGAGGTTCGGCCATTGGCCTTGTTGGAACGCAGGCATGAATACTAGTTTCCAATGTTTTCCTGCAGCTCCGGCGGGCGTGGTGAGCGTCACGGCCTGATCGATCGGCGCGGTGCGCGCCAGGGAGTCGGCTTCGATGGCGAGCGCGCGGACCTGTTCGATGAACGCGTCGATGGTGTGCGCTGCCGTCACGCCGTTCGATTCGCCGCCGGACGCGTAGCTGAACAGGCGCATCGCGGTGTCGAGCCGGTCGTTGGCCGCGCGGCCTTCGGCGTTGTTGCGCAACGCCGTTTTCTGCCAGATTTCGGCTTTGCCGAACGCCTGCCATGCACAGTCGAGCATGTATTGCGGTTCGTGGGATGTCAGGCGTGCCTCCGACCGCAGGGTATCGTCAAGCGTTTTCCACAGGCGTGCGAAGGCTTGCGCTTGGGGGTCTTTGCGGCCCAGTACGGAGGCGATCGCGTCGAGCACGCGGTCGGTGTCGCCTTCCAATAGCAGGATGTACAGCGCGTTCATGCCGAAGGATGGTTCGTCCGCATCCTCAGCGGCACGCTCTCCCGTCATCAGCCGGTCGTCGGTGTCGATTGCCGGCAGGCCCATGTCGGCAGCGTTTTCCGCGTCCGACGCCGATGCCGCCGCGCGTGCGGTGTGGAAGGCTTCGACGTAATCGTTCCAATCGTCGATCAGCTGTGGCAGCAGCGCGCGTCCGGACGTGTCGGACGTGGTCGGATCGGCTGTATCGTCATGCAAAACCGTGGCCAGCGAGCCGAGCGCGTTCATCGCCGATTCGACCACGCACAGCCGAGCCGGACGTTCGCCGGGGGTGGTGATCAGCGGCGAGTTCATGATTGATGCGACGCGTGAGCGCACGTATGCGCCGGCCGTGTCGAGGTTCATGGACGAGGTGGCGATGCCTTGCCGTTTCAGTTCGGCCAGTTCGATCATGGAGAACAGGCCCTGCACGAACGGTTCGTCCTTGAGGGGGCGGGTCACGCTCGAATAGCGTACGGGCACGCCGTCGGCGCGTAGCCGTTCGCCGAACGTGCGCACGGTGGCGTTGTCGTGGGCGATCACGGCCATGTCGTTCCAGTCGCGGCCGTGTTCGAGATGTTCGGTTTTGATTTTCCACACCACGTCGTCGAGTTCTTCGACGGTGGAACGGTACATCGCGGCTTCAAGACTGCCGTCGTGCGTCTCCGGTATGGCGATGGCCGGCATTTTGCCGGGGCGGTTCGCCAGCGCGTCGTCGGTCGATTCCGTGCTGGCGATGGTCAGGCTCACGCGGCTCGCCACCGCGGCCAGGTCCGTACCTTCGGCCATATGGGACGGTTCCAGCCGTACCAGTCGCGCGCCCAATCGCGATTGCGCCATGTTGAACAAATATTCAGGGTACGATCCGCGGAACGTCTGCACCGCCTCGTCGGGGTTGCCGACGAGCAACAGTCGCACGCCACGGTTGCGCAATGCGGTGAGAAAGTCGAAGCCGGCGAGTGTGGCGTCCTGGAAATCGTCGACGATGACGAGTTTCGGCAGGTCGGACGTTTCGGCTTCGTTCACGGCGGCCGCGGCGTCGATCATGAGCTGCGAGGCGTCGAGACGGTATTGGTCCGGATATGCCTCGTTGATGGCCTGGTTGTATTCGGCACGCAGCGCGAAGGCGAGCCGCCATTGCACGCGCAGTCGTTCGCGTCGTTCGTCAAGCGTGCCGTGTTCGTCGGCAGCGCGGGAAATCAGCGCGTCTTCGAGTTCCGGTTTCGCGCCGATCTCGTTCATGCGGGCAAGCATGTCGCGCAGCTGGTTGGCGAAGGCGTCGGTGGCGTCGTCCACCACCATGCCCGACCAGTCGGCGACCACGAAGTAGGTGCGCAATAGCGCGCAGGTGGAGCATTCGTCGCCGTGCTCGGCATGTTCGGCATGCCTGGCGAGCACACGGCGGATGACCACGTCCTGTTCGGCCCCGTTGAGCAGTTTCGGCAGGGGTTGTCCGGCATGCGATCGCACGGCGGTCATGATGCGGAACGCGACGGCTGGCAGGGTGGTGACGGGGCGTGCCTGCGAGATCGCGGACAGTTCGCGGATCACGGTGTCGCCGAGCCGGTCGGCCACCTGTCTGCCGGAGACCGTCATCACGGCGTACGCGTCGCCATGCCGCTTCATCGCGGCGACCAGCATGTCCAGCGCGAACCGGGTCTTGCCGCTGCGGGGTGCCCCCGCAACCAATGTCACGTCATCGAGATCGTCCACATCCATCATGTCTCCCCAGCTTAGCCGAACGGTCCGGCCACGAATCGCATATCATCGTCCGAAGCCGTCCTGAAAACGTCATCGTGGACACCGCCATCTTTATATATGGACATCGATACCCTCTACAAAGTTTTTCGGACACCGCCACCAATAAGATTGACTAGCGGCGCAGCCCGGGAAGGTTCAACAGCGAACAGACGGCCTGCCCATGACGACGAGTACGGTCGAAGCATAGACGCAACGCACGGAACCGGGCAGGAACTACAAGAAAGAGGAAGCATGGAAGCCTCAAGGAGCATTCCCCCTCAGATTCCCGGCTACACACTGATCAAACGGCTGGGCTCCGGTTCCGAAGCCGACGTGTACCTGTACCAGCAGCTTTCCCCGGCCCGTCAGGTGGCCATCAAAATCAGCAAGAACACGCTCGACCCACGTGCCGCGGTCCGCTTCCGTTCCGAAGCGAATTTCATGGGGCAGATCTCCACACACCCCTACATTCTTTCCGTCTATGAGAACGGCGTGACCGTCAACGGGCGCGGCTACACCGTGTTCGAATACGCTCCGGGCGGCAATTACAAGACGTTCCTCGAGCATGGCCGTCTCACCGCCGACCAGATGCTCACCGTCGGCATCGATCTGGCGAGCGCGCTGTTCACCGCGCATCGCAAAGGCATCATCCATCGAGACATCAAGCCCAGCAATATTCTCATCAACGCGCACAATATGCCCATGCTCGCCGATTTCGGCATCGCCGGGACCGTCTATGGGCGTCCGGGTGTCGGCTTCACCATCGCGTGGGCCGCGCCGGAGGTGCTTGCCCAAGGCGGTGGCGGTAATGAATCGTCCGATATCTATTCGCTTGGCGCCACGCTGTTCGCCATGCTGATCGGCCAATCGCCGTACGAGTATTTCTACGCCGATGTGCTGGGCGATTCCCAACGGCAGGTGCGGGCCGAACGGCTCAAGTCCGTCATTCTCAACAATCCGCTGCCCAAGCTCAACCGTCCCGACGTGCCGGTCGAAGTGGAACGGGTGTTGCGTAAGGCCTTGAGCCGTACGCCCGAGGATCGTTACTATTCCGCGTTGGAGTTCGCGCGCGACATGCAGCGCGTGCAACAGGCCTTGTATGGCCGTGCCGCGCAGACCACCGTCGAGGGTGTGCCGGATTATCCGCAGAACATGTACGCGCAGACTTCCACATTCGACCAGTCCGCCCCGGTTGCGAAACAGCATGCCCGGTGGGTGAAGCCGTTGGCCGTCACGGTTGCTGCGGCGGCCGCCGTGGTCGTGATGGCGTTGGCGTTCGTCACCGTCGTCATGCCGAATATGGATGCGGCTTCCGACAACAGCAAGGTGCAGGTGCAGAACCATGGCACCCGGAACCATGCCGAGGACGATCCCGATTCGGCGATCACGTCGGGCAGTGTGCCGAGCGTGCAGGATCTTACGGGCGAATACACCGCCGACGGCAAAGTGCGGTTCACGTGGGTCAATCCTTCGCCGAAGGATGGCGATTCGTACGCGTGGTCGCTGGTCGGCGATTCGGGAACCGACCCGAACGCGCAGGGCACCACCACGGAGTCGACGAGTATCGAAATCGATCCGACCGACGGCGCGCAGACGTGCGTGCAGGTGAGTCTGGTTCGCGCGGACCGGCAGATGTCCGAGAATCCCATGATCGCGTGCGCGGCCAAGCCGTGAGTTTGCGGCCGAATGCGGGTGACATGAACCGATACGAACCAATACAGCCCGGCATGCATGCGGGCAAGCAGGTAGGCGCATGCGGTTGGATGCGCGGTCAAGCAAAGTTTGGGCACAATCAGGGAAGAGCCAGTCGATGAGCAAGCATAGGAACGCCGAGAACCAGTCGGCGCAATCGTACGAACGGCAGTTGCGATTCGGGTCGATGCTGCGCAAGCTGCTGCCTTCCGGCAGTCGCCGGTGGATCACGCCGATCGTCATGCTGCTGCTGTTGCTGGGCATCGTCGCCGGGGCCGTCATCGTCAGTTCGGTGACGCAACGTCACGTGCAGCTCGACGATGGCACCGTGTGGGTCACTTCGCTCAAGGACCGCAAGGCCGCCCGTTTCAACGTGCGCAACCGGGACGCCGATGCGGGCGTCGCCTCCACTGCGGCCCGGTTCGACGTGGCCCAGCATGATGGCTCCACCGTGATCTCCGAAGGTACGAAGGCCAGCAACATCGAGGCCTCCACCGTCAGCGAAAGCGGCAACACCACCATCAAATCGGATATGCGGACCGTCGTCGGAGGCAACACCGCGGCGTTCATCAACGTCAAGACGGGCAATGTGTGGGTCGGGTCAGCAGATGATGTGAAATCCATGAATCCGACCACCGATTCGCCGAAGATGAAGCTGGGGTCGGGTGGCCGTATCGCGGTGACGCATGACGGTGTCGTCTACGGCTATCGCGCGTCCGACGGCGCGGTGCTCAGTGTCGACGGGCCTCAGGGAACGCCCGGCAAGGATGCGACGATCAAGGGCGCCACGAATGTCGAATCGTTCACCGTGGTCGGCAAGACGCCGGTCGTAGCCGGTGCCGGCAAGGTGTTCTGGCCGAAGGGCAGCGCGGATATCGGCCTGCAGGGTCAGGCGACTTTGCAGGCGCCGTCCACGGATGGCAGGCAGACTGGCTGGGTGGCGGTTTCCACGCCGCGGGGCATCGCCATGGTCGATTTGGGTAGTAAAAAGGTCACGCAGCTGCCGAATGCCGGCAAGGGCGATGCCACGCAGCCGGTGTCCACCAATGGCTGCGTGTTCGCCGCGTGGGCGCAGAAGGCCAACAATTACATCAGGGTGTGCGCGGCGAACGACAAGGACGCACAGTTTTCCTCGTTGGAAGATGTCAATCCCACCTCGCAGCTCGTGTTCCGCACCAACCATCGTCTGGTGGTGCTCAACGACGTGGTCAACGGCAATGTGTGGAATCCGCAGGAGTCCACCAAGGTCATCAAAATCCAGTGGAACAAGGTGGAGACCAAGCAGTCGAAGCAACAGCAGCAAAACAACGACAGCGCCAACAACCAGCACAATTTCAGCAAGAACTGTTCGGCGCAGTCGGGGCAGATCAAGGCCGTGGACGATTCGTTCGGCGCGCGCGTGGGATCGCAGCAGATTCTCGACGTGTTGCGCAACGACGAGCAGACCGACTGTTCCGTGCTGCGCATCACGTCGGTGAGCGCTCCGGATGGCGCGAACATCACCGTCTCCCCCGTGTATGACGGCCGGTATCTGCAGCTCGACGCCTCCGGTGCCGCCGCGGGCAACGTGTCCTTCAGCTATGAGATTTCCGACGGACGCGGGCAGACGTCCAGCGCCACCGTGTCGCTCACGCTGGCCGGCGGCGACGACCATGCGCCGCTGCAGAGCGACACTCCGCCGGAAATCGACGTGGAGCAGGGTGCTTCGTACACCGCGAACGCGTTGGGCAGCTTCTCCGACCCCGACGGCGATCCGCTGACCTTGGTGTCGGCATCGCCGCAGAACACCGATCAGGTGACGGTGTCCACGCGAGCCGACGGACAATTGGTCTTCAACGCCGGTTCGATGTCGTCCGGCAGGGCGGGCATCGAGGTCACGGTGTCCGACGGCCAGCAGACCGGCACCGGCATGATCTACTTCTCCGTGAAACCGGCGAACACGCTGGGCGCGGTCATCGACCCCGTGGTCAAACAGACCACGCCCGACACCCGCACCACCATCGCGCTCAAACCGTACGTGCACGGCACGTCCGTCGAACCGGCCGAATTGACCGCGGTGGAGACGCCGTCCGGCGCGGCCACCACCATGAACGCCACCGACATGTCGATCACGTTCACCGCCTCCAATCCCGGCACCTACTATGTGCTGTACACCATCACGCAGGGTTCCATTCCGTCGACCGGTCTGGCTCGTGTGGAGGTGCAGGCGGTGGCCGGAGACGCCGCCAAGCCGATCGCGGCGAACGATGTGGCGCTGCTCGGTGCGGACAATACCGCGATCGTGGAGCCGCTTGCCAACGACGTCGACCCGATGGGCGGCGTGCTGTCGGTGACCAGCGTCACCGCGGACGCGCAAAGCGGCATCAAAACCGGTGTGGTGAGCAACAAGCGCGTCTATATCACCGCGCGTCAGGTGCCTACCGAGCCGGTGCGGATCTCCTACACCGTGGCCAACGCGGCCGGATCGTCGACCGGCGTCATCGTCCTGCAGCCGCCGGCGCTGACCACGTCGAATTCCGTGCCGAAGGCCGAGAACATCACCACACAGGTGCGCACCGAAGGCATCGTGTCCGTGGACGTGCTCGACCATGTCACGTATTCCGACGGCACCACGGTGAGCCTGCAGAACGACTTGCAGTATGACAAGAACACGTTCAAGGGTCTGGTGTTCGTGTCCGGCGACACCGTGCGCTATCAGGCCACCAGACAAACCGGCTCCTTCCCCGTCACCTACACGGTGAAGGACAATCTCGGCAACGCGGCCTCGGCCACCATCACCATCAACGTGCATCAGAAGGACGCGTCCAACAAGGCGGCTCCGACACCGTCCGACGTCGAGGCGCAGGTGGCGGCCGGTCAGAAGGTGCAGATTCCGATCACGCTCACCGGCATCGACGCTGACGGCGATGACGTGCAGCTGCTCGGCTTGGGCAACAAAGCGCCGGAACTGGGCCGTATCAGCGAGGTGGGCGCCACGTATCTGGTGTATGAGGCGTATGCCGATTCGTCCGGAACGGACACCTTCTCCTACGCCGTGGAGGATTGGACCGGTCAGAGGGCCACCGCGCAGGTGCGTGTGGGCGTGTTCAAATCCGGAGCCGATTCGGGTGTGTACGCGCGCGACGACGAGATCACGCTGCGTCCGAACACCGCGGCCACCGTGCCGGTGGCGCAGAACGACATTTCCGGGGACAATACTGATCTGACCGTGGCCAAGGACGTGGAATCGCAAGGCATCGGCGGCATTCAGGTCGTTGACAACATGCTGTCGTTCACCACGCCGAAGCAGGCGGGCACGTATTACGTGGTCTACACCGTCAAGGACAAGGCTGGCCTGTCCGATTCGGCGACGTTGACGGTGAATGTCGACGAGAACGCCGCCATCGACCCGCCGACCGCGTACGATTACCGTGTTCCGGCCGCCGCCACGATCGACAAGAAATCCGTGGACGTGGACGTTTCGCAGTGGATTGCCAATCCGTCCGGCACCGCCGACGAGCTTCAGGTGGGCGTGGATCCTTCCACGACCGACCATGCGCATGTCAAGGGCGGCAAGGATTCCACCATCATCACCGTTGATCTGACCGATGAGGCGCGCGCGGTGCCGTACACCGTCACGAACACGACGTACGGCATCACGTCCACCGCGTTCATCCAAGTGCCCGCATATGGCGTGTTTCCGCCGGTTCTGCGTCCGAAGGCGCCGGCGTTGAAGGTCAATGCGCGTGAGACCATCACCATCAACATCGCCGACTACGTGCGTGTGGGCGCGGGCAAGACCGCGTATGTGGACGGCGCCGATTCGGTGAGCGCCACGAAGGCCGCGGACGGCGACCTGTACGTCAACGACCAGACGTTGAGGTTCACCGCGCCGAAGGATTACGCGGGTCCCGCGTCCATCACCTTCACCGCGGTGGACGGCAAGCGAGACAAGAACGACAAGGTGAAGATCGTCAATTCGGCGGTGCTCACGCTTCCGATCACGGTGATCGGACGTGAGGTTCCGCCGCCGACGTTCTCGTCCTCCACCGTCGATGTGGTGGCCGGCGAGAAGGCCACTACCATCGATCTGACGGCGCTGACCCATTCGACGTCGGGCCTGTACGAGGATGAGAAGCAGTACTCGTATTCCGGCGGCGTGAATTCCGGCAGTGTGGATGCCAGAGTGTCTCCCTCCGGCACGTTGACCGTGTCCGCGGACAAGACGGCCACGCCGGGCACCACGGTGAGCGTGCCCGTCTCAATCAAATATGCGAAGGGTACGGTGAGCGCCGGTATGACCGTGCGCGTCACCGCGTCCAACAGGCCGCTCGCCCGTGTCACCGAGAAGACCGTGAAAATCAAGGCCGGTTCCAGCGAGCAGGTGAATCTGCTGTCCGACGCGTACAATCCGTTCCCCGACACTCCGCTGACGGTGACCGGATGCACATCCGACGGCGCGTCGAAGCTGACGGTGGATTGCCCGTCCAACGGCGTGGTGTCCATCAGGGCGGCTTCCGACATCGGCGCGAGCACCAACAAGGTGGTCGTCACCGTGCGCGACGCCACCAAAACAAAGGAACGTGAGGTGACCGGCACCATCAGCGTTTCGGTGATGGACAAGCCTGATGCGCCGCTGCTTTCCGCGGTGTCCGGCGACCCGCAGGATGGCGCCGTGAATCTGAGCTGGACGGCCGGTTCGGCCAACGGCAGCCCGATCACCGAATACAAGGTGATGTGGGGCGGAGACGCGTCCGGCGAGCGCTCGTGCGGGCAGAAGACCTCCTGTCTCATCGACGGGTTGAAGAACGGCAAGACCTACTCGTTCAAGGTGCAGGCCAGGAACGAGGTCGGCTGGTCCAAGGATTCCAACGCCGTCGAGGGCACGCCGGACAAGCTGCCTGATGCGCCGACGGATGTGACGGCCAGTGTGAAGGGCAACACGGTGAGCGTCACGTGGAAGGCTCCGGACGGCAATTTCTCGTCGGTGAACAATTACGAGGTGACTTTGTCCGGCAGGAACGCACCGTCCAAGCAGACGACAAATTCCACCGGAATCGATTTTGTTTTCGATAACAACGCGATTTCCGACGGCGACTCGTACACGGCTACGGTACGCGCCCACAACAAGGTGAATTGGAGCCAACCGTCCAAGGCGTCCGACGCGGTCAAGCCGTGGGGCAAGCCCGATGCGCCGAAGATCTCCGTGACGAACGACGACACCACGGGAACCGTCACCGTCGAATCCGTGGGCAACACCCGCAACGCGGGATGCAAGGCCGTCGAGATTTCCGGAGATGTCAGCGCAAGCATCGACGGATGTTCCGGATCCTACGATTTCAAGATTCCGGATCATGATCTCAACACCAGGGAATACACCATCAAGGCGGCGGTGGTCGGCAAGGAGAAAACGACCAGTGACGATTCGACCGTACGTTTCACACCGAAATACGCGGTGAAGGCGCCCGAATCGGTCAGCGTCAAGGGGCATGACGACGTGTGCGTAGTCAGTTGGAAGGAGAACGGCCACGCCGACGGGTTCACGGTGAGCGCGGACGGACTCGGCTCCTACCATGCCGGCGCTTCCGAACGATCGCACGATTTCCCGCTCAAGGAATGGCAGTCCTGTTCCTCGGGCTCCGTCACGCAGCATTTCAATGGCGCGGCAAGCACCTCCAAGTCCGGCAGGGCCGATCCGGCATACGTCCGCAAGGTGAAGGCCGCCGTCAAGGCGCCGATGCTGACGTGGGACGCCAATGATCCGAACATCATCAAGGTCAGCGGCGGATCGGTGAACATGTACGGCCAGCCCGGCAAAACCGTGATCACCTTCACCGCGGACGGCAAATCCTATGACGTCGCCTGGGCATTGGGCTCCGACAAACTGAACGTCAAGGACGTGCTGCCGACCGGAGCCGATTACGCGTGGAAGGCGAAGGTGGTGGGCACCGACACCGCGCTCAACAACGAGGACAATGGCGGCACACTGCTGGACCATGACAGGTACAAGACTCCCACGCCGAAACCCGAACCGTCGGAACCTTCAGAACCATCAAAACCGTCGGAACCATCGGATTCTGACGCGTCCACGGAAGGCGAAGCGGCCACGCGGAATGACCGGCCTGTGGCATCCTCCGTCGCCCTGTCCACCGTCGACGGCGCATCCAAGCCTTGGATCCGCGGCCTGGCCTACTACGCCAGATGGTGAAACGGACGATCACAGCAATCGCAAACACAACGAACCATCCACACGAGCAACACAACAAGCAAGGAGCAACCCATGAGCAACGATTTCGATGACGCCACCCAGCTGGGTTCCATCGGCCATAATCCAAACGTTCCCAGCCAACCCGGCCAGCAGCAGCCGGCGTTCCACACGCCGAATCTGCCGGAGCAGCCGCAAGCCGATGAGGATCCGGAGGGCACGCTGCTGAGCGCGCACGGCACCACCCAACCGGCGTTGCCGCAACAGTCCGCCCCGGCAACGCCGAACCAGCCGCGGTTCCGTCAGCCGATGCCGCAGAACCTTCGCCAACCGGCCGCCAATCCGGCAGTCGCAATGCCCGCGCAGCAGCCCGTCCAGCCAACCCAACCCGTCCAGCCCAGCCAGCCTGTACAGCCCGTCAAACAATCCCAGCCGGTCGTCGACACGTCCATGATGACCGCCTCCAGCAAAGACATCACCGAATTCCACGAGAAGTTCGCCAAGCTCGTAGACAACGTCTCCCAGGTCGTGGTCGGCAAGGAAGCACCCATCCGCCAATGCGCCACAGCCATGGTGGTCGGCGGGCACATCCTGCTCGAAGACAACCCGGGCACCGGCAAAACCCAGCTGGCGCGAGGCCTTGCCAACTCCATCGACATGTCGTTCAAACGTATCCAGTTCACCCCGGACCTGCTGCCATCCGACGTGGTCGGCGTCACCTACTACGACCAGAAGCGCGGCGAATTCGAATACCGCGAAGGCCCGATCTTCGCGTCCATCGTGCTCGCCGACGAAATCAACCGCGCCTCACCGAAAACACAGTCCGCACTACTCGAAGTCATGGAAGAGCAGAAGGTCACCGTCGACGGCGTCACCCACCCGGTGCCGCAGCCGTTCATGGTCATCGCCACCCAGAACCCGATCGAACAGCTCGGCACCTACAAGCTGCCGGAAGCGCAGATGGACCGTTTCCTCATCAAAACCACCATCGGCTATCCAAGCCACGACGTGAGCGTCAACATCCTGAAACAGGTCAACGTCACCGACCGCGCCGCCACCGTGCATCCGGTGCTCACCGGCGAAGACGTGCTGCGCATGCGCAACATCAGCGAAACCGTGCATCTCGACGACGCGATCCTCGAATACATCGTGCGACTGGTGGAAGCCACCCGCCACAACGAACGCATCCAAGTCGGCTCCTCCATGCGAGGCGCGCTCGCCTTGACCCGCTGCGCGCGCGTATGGGCCGCCTCCGACAACCGCGGCTACGTAGTGCCCGACGACGTCAAAAACCTCGCCGTACCCGTGCTCGCGCACCGCATCACCCTCACCGCCGAAGCCATCTTCGCCGGAAACACCCCCGAACAGATGATCGGCCAGATCCTCGAAGACGTGCCAGCCCCAACCCTGGGCGCCAACGCCTGAAACACAATCCACCCCGGCATACGCACCACACAATCCGAAAGGTCAAGGAATGCGGCATTCGCACACAGTGCAGCGCAGACGGACCATCCAACGATCCCTACGCCGCCTCAAACATCGCATCAAGCGACTGGCCACCTCATACGTGTCGCCGCTTGGCTGGGCGGTGGCGGCGCTCGCCGTCGCCTCGCTGGTGGCGTTCGTCCTGCTGGGGTGGCATGAGCTGCTGGCCATGGCGGTGGTGTTCGCGGTCATGCTGGCCGCGGCGGTCATGCTTTCCCTTGGCAACACCTCGTTCCAAGCCACCATCGACGTGTCCAGCAGACGCGTCACGGTGTCAGACACGGTGAAAATCGACGTCTGCGTGGACAATCCGGGCCGCACCCCCACCACGTCGGCGCGCGGCGACCTGCCCATCGGAGACAACCACGAACGGTTCGCCATTCCCATGCTCGCCGCAGGCCAGTCACGCCAGACGACCGTGGAATTCACCGCCGTCAGCCGCGCGGTGCTGCCCATCGGCCCGCTATCCATCCGCAAAGGCGACCCGTTCGGTCTGATCCGCCACGAAAAGAAACTCGTGGACCAGATCAACGTGTTCATCCACCCGCAGACCGTGCTGCTCAACGCCCTGAACGCCGGCATTCCACGCGATCTGGAAGGCCAGCCAAGCGGCGAAATCGTCGACGACGACCTCGACTTCTACGGCCTGCGCGAATACGAGCCCGGCGATGACGTGCGCAACGTGCATTGGCTCAGCTCCGCGAAAACCGGATCGCTTATGATCCGCCAATACGAAGCCACCCGCCGTACCGACACCGCTCTGACCATCAGCGTGAACCCGGATGATTACATCGATTCCCAGGAATTCGAACTGGCCGTATCCGTCCACGCCTCCATCGGCGTGCAATGCCTGCAGCAGAACCGGCCAGTCACCGCGCATGCCGGTTCCACGCACGCCATTCCGCGCAACGCCACGGAATTTCTCGATGGCTGCAGCGGCATCGACCCTGACATCGACGACAATCCCAACCTCGCGCAAACCACTCTCGAACATGCCCCCGACGCATCCTTCTACTTCTTCACCGTCGGCAGGCTCAAAACCATCGACGACATCAAACACATGGTCCTCGCACTCCCCCGCTCCGCAACCTGCGTGGTGCTTCAAGCCGCAACCGGCCAACCGCGCGCCATCAAACGCTACTCCGACTTCACCTTGGCAACCGTGGGAGACCTCAACGACCTCCCCATGATCATGGGGGTGCTGGCATGAGCACCACATTCACCAACACCGGCAATTTCACCGGCAACCTCACCGGCACAGGCACCAACTCCGCCAACACCAACACTGGCATGGCGACCGGCACAGGCACCGGCTCATGGGCGGACTCCACCCACTCCGTCATCTGGATGTCCCGCAGCGGCAAGTCCCCAGCCATGCCCAACACCAACCAGCCGCACGCCGCGCAATACGCAAGCCTCACGGTCGCCGCCCTGCTGACCATCGCCGCAGCCAGCAACCTCATCGACGTATACGGCTCCGCCCTGTCTTGGACGAGCGCCGCAATCCCCGCCACCATCATCGGCTCGCTCGTGGCGCTTGCCGGTCTCGTTCCCGCGTTGCGCCTGTGGTGGCAGATGCTGTTCATGGCGTGTGCGCAGCTGGTGGTCGGCCCGGTCATCTTCCTGAATGGCACCACCATCGCCCATGTCATTCCCACATTGCGCACGTTGACGCAAGGGTGGATGCGGATGCTCGGCTCGTTCAAATACCTGCTGGCCATCGACCCGCCGACCGGCACCGGCGACGGCTCGCTGCTCGCCGTGTGGACGATCTGCCTGTGGACCGCGCTGCTGGCCGGTATCTTCGCGGTTGCGGAGGATGGCCGGCTTACGATGGTCGCGGTCGTTCCCGTCGTGGCGAATCTCGCGATCTGCGCGCTGCTTGGCACGTCGAGCGGCTTCTACCGTATGGCGATCGGCACGATTATGGCGGTCGTGCTGGTGGTTTGGGTCAGCGCGCGTTGGAAACTGTTGGAATTGGGACGTTGGCTCAGTTCCGTAGTCATTGTGCTGCTGGCTTCGGCTGTGGCGGTCGGCGGATGCTTGGTGGTCGGGCAAAACCGCACCATTCTGCGCGACCATTATGATCCGCCGCTGAGCCCGTACGATTACACCAGCCCGTTGAGCGGCATGCGTTCGTATATCAAGAACCATAAGGACGATGTGCTGCTGACCGTCGACGATCTGCCGGCCGGTTCCACGGTGCGTTTGGCGGTTATGGACCGTTTCGACGGCAATGTGTGGAACCTGTCCGATTCCACCATGGCTTCGGATTCCTCCAACTACCATCGTGTGGGCGATTCCATCGCAAACAACGCCACCGGCAAGCGGTTCACCGCGAAATTCACGGTCGATGACGGTTTGAGCGACTATTGGCTGCCGATGGCCGGCGCGGCTTCCAGCGTGAAGTTCGCCACATCGTCGGACGCCGATTCGTTCTACTACAACACCGACACCATGTCGGCGATCTACCCTTCGCGTACCTCTCCGGGATTGTCCTATACGGAAACCGGCGTCATTCCACGGACGCCGACGGATAAGGAGATCGCCAAGGCGAATGCTTCCTCCATCAGCCAGCCCAAGGCGGAGGATGTGCCCGATTGCGTGGATAAGCTGGCCACCGCGATTGCGGGCGGCCAGTCCAAGGGCGGCGAGGCCGCGCAGTCTCTTGCCGACAAGCTCAGGGAATCCGGCTGGTTCTCCCATGGTTTGAATGGCGATTACCCGTCCAGAGCCGGTCACGGCAACTATCGCATCGACCAGCTGCTCGCCGGCAGTGCGATGGTCGGAGACAGCGAGCAATACGCTTCCGCGATGGCGCTTATGGCCCGCAGTCTCGGCTTGCCGAGCCGCGTGGTGCTGGGCTTCCTGCCGAAGAACGACGAGGGCGAGATCAGCGACAGCCGCACCGAGAAGCATGGCAAAACCACCACCACGAAATTCACCGGCAACGATGTGACCGCTTGGGTGGAGATCAAGCTGGACGGTTACGGATGGGTGGCGTTCTACCCGACACCGAAGGAAACGAAGGTTCCCGACGAGAACCAGAATCTCACTCCGCCCAATCCGCAGACCTTGGTGCGTCAGCCTCCGGTGCCGCTTACCGATCCGCTGCGTGACGACAACCAAGCCAAGGGCAAAACGTCACTTGGCGGCAGCATGGCCGACGAGACGCCGACGAGCCTGTTCTGGCAACGTTTCGGCAGAATCGTCAGAAAAGTCGCCATCTACGGCAGCCCTCTGTGGACGGTGCTCATCGTCTGCGGCCTGCTGCTCGCCATCAAGGCGATCGCCCTGGCTCGGGCGCGCAGGCATGGCAGCGCATCGCAACGCGTCGCTGCCGGATGGCAGGCGGTCGCGGCGCTTGCCCGGCAAAGCGGCCTTGACGTCCAAGGCACCAGAAACGAGCAGGCGCAGGCCATCGCCGAACAGATGGGCTTCGATGCCAATACACTGCTCGAGCTGGGCAGGGAGGCTGATTACGCGGCCTTCTCCGGAGGCGATGTCACGCAGGAGCATGCGGAACGCTACTGGCATGACATCGCCGAAGAACGAAAGTTCATGCTCGGCTCGCTGCCGACGTTCCGCAGGTGGCGGGCGAAACTATCGCTTGCGGACGTGTTCCACTTCCGGAAAATCCGTTTGCGGAAAATCGGTGTGAAAGGGCGGGACTCATGAACGTCAAACATATTGAGGTCGGTCTGAACAGCAATATCGGCTTGCGTAGGAAAGACAACCAGGACAGCGCCTGCGCAGGCAACGGCGTGTATGTGGTGTGCGACGGCATGGGTGGCGGCAAGGGCGGCAAGCAGGCCAGTTCCGATGTTGCGGAACGGTTCGCGCGTTTGGCCGAACTGCCGACGCGCGATCTTGACACGATTGAAGAAACGCTGATCCTTGCCCAGCAGGAGGTGCTCCGTCTGGGTGAGCAGCTCGGCGGCGTTGCGGGCACTACCATCAGCGGCGTGCTGCTGCCGACGCGTGTCGGCGATGACGCGATATGTTCCGACGAACGGTGTTACATCGTCAATGTGGGCGATTCCCGCACGTACCATATGCGCGCCGACGGCAATGGCGCGTGGCTGGCGGATTCGCTGACGTGCATCACCCGCGACCATTCGGAACGGCAGAACGCCATCGATTCGGGGCAGATGCTGCCCGATGAGGCGAGCCGTTGCATTCCGCGCAACATCATCACGCAATGTGTCGGCGCGCCTGCCGGCATCCAGCCTGACTGGTACGCCGCGCGTGCGGACGGACGGTTCATCATCTGTTCCGATGGGCTGCATGCGCAGATCGGCCGTGAGCAGCTTGCCGAGATCGCGGCGGCGTACGCCGACCCGCAGATGGCCGCGGACATGTTGGTACGCGCCGCGCTGAACGCCGGTGGCCGCGACAACATCACCGTCATCGTGGTGGATATGCGTTCCGATATGCCGTGCGACGAGGATTGGAACGTCAGCAAGATCGGCGATGACGAGGATATCGACGATGTGCTGGACGGTACGTTGCAAACGTTACGAGTCATTCAATAAGATGGTTACAGACCACGAGACAAGGAGATCATGATGGTCGATTTCGATGCCGCGGTGGCGGCCGTGCAGGATCCGAACGCCGATCCCATGTTCCTGGCGAAAATCGCGTACGAGAATCCGGAATTCGGTGCGAATGTCGTTGCCAATCCGCGAGCGTACCCGGGTCTGAAGCGTTGGGTCGCCGAATTCGGCGATGAGCGCGCCCGCCAGCAGCTGGTGGCGATGGGCTGGCCGGTTCCGCAAAATGGCGTGCAGCCGCATCTGATTGCCGAACCGACGGCCCAGCCAATGGCCGAACCGGTTGCCGAACAGGTTCAACCGGAACAGCAGTATCAGCCGGCAGTGGCGGAACAGTTCCAGCAGGAGCAGCAGTATCAGCCGGAACAGCCGGTGAACCAGCAATACGGTCAGGACGCTGCCTATGCGGCGTCTAACGAGGCTTCGACCGAGTATGTCGACCCATACATGAATCCCGCCGATTTGTCCGAAGTGGCCGATTATTCATCGAGCCAGCCGCAGAACGAACCGGAACAGCAGTATGCCGCGGCCCAGGAATCGCCGGCAGACGCGGGGTTCACCGCGGAACTGGCCATGACCACCACCGATCAGATGCTGATGGCCCGTATCGCCAGCGAAGCGCCGGAGCTTCGTCCGTGTCTTGCGCGCAATCCGTACATCTATCCGGAATTGCTTGCCTGGCTTGGCCAGTTGAACGATTCGGCCATCAACGCGGCCATTCGTCTGCGCCAGCAGTGAGCTAACGCCGATTATCAGACCATTTGAAACATAAGGGGTTGTCGCGGGAATCTCCGTGACAACCCCTTATCGTCTTACCGCTAACCGTCCGCGCCGACGCTGTCAACACAAATCGTCAACGCAGTCCGTCAGCGTAATCGTGTCTTCACTGACAAACGCCCTCACTGTTTGCGGAATTGGAAGAACTGGTCGCCGATACGCACCGTGCATGGCGCCTCCAGCTGCATCGGCTTGTGTTCCACTTTGGTTTCGACATCGTCTTGGATGATGTACGTGCCGTTGAGCGAACCGTAATCCTCTATCCACAGCGTGCCATCCTGGTCGAAGCTGATCGCCGCATGGTTGCGTGAGATTGTGCGCGTCGGATCCTCCAGCTTGACCGATTTGGCGCCGGCGGGCACTTCGGCCGAAGGCTTGCGGCCAAGGAGCACGCCCATATCCACGATCACCTGCTGTCCGGTCTGCTCGTTGTCCAGCACGTACGTGTGCTTCGGCTGCTTCATGGTGAAGGCTTCGGAAAGCACGGTGCCGTCCCAGTCGATATCGTCCTCGTCCGAAACGGCAGCGTCGCCCTTCGCAACGGAAACATCCTGCATATCGTGGTCGTCCGATTCGTTCTGTGCGGCGAGCCGTTCGCGTGTTTCCAAGGAATCGGCGGCATTGTCGACGGGTTCGGCTGTGGGTTGCGCCATCACCGTGACGTCATCGTCATACCACCCTGGTTCGGGCGGCGGCGGGTAAGGTAGAAAACTCATATTCCCATTGTAGGAAGGTGACGTCCATGCCGTCTGACGATACTCATTCTGCAATACGATGCTCACATATTCCATCTCAAAATATTATGCCGTAACTCGTCAAAAGAGACGGACACGTCAATGTTTCCCTCCGTGTTCACGGATTCGACATTCAAAAAAAGGAAAAAGGATACGAAGGACTTTTCTCATGGCGAACACTCCTCCGTATGGTCAACCGCAGAATGGGCAACCGCAGTATAACCAGCCTCCGCAGCCGCAGGCGCCAAACTACAGTCAGCCACAGCCGGGCGGGCCTCAATACGGACAGCCGCAACCCATGCCGTACGGCCAGCCGCAGCAATACGGACAACCGCAACCTTATGGACAGCCTCAGCCGCCGATGCCGCAGTATGGTCAGCCGCGGCCGATGCCGTACGGTCAGCCCGCCATGCCCCCAGCCCACCGCGTCTCAACCGGCGGTTCCACAGCCTGCGATGCCACAATATGCCCAATCGCAACAATACGGTCAGCCGCAACCGCCAATGCCCGGCAACTTTCCTTCCCAGCAAGCCGGCGCCGCGGCCAAAAATAAGCCGCCGGTCGCCATTATCATCGGCGCGGTGGCCGCAGTCGTCGTCATCGCGCTGGCAGCGGTGTTCTCCCTTACGAATCGCGTCAGCCGTTCCGATTACGAGGAAGCGCTGGTCCAAACGCAGGCGTTGGAAAGCAGCTATACAGCCATCAATGAGGAATTCAGCTCGGCGTCGAGCGCAACGGACAACGATTCATCCTCCGCTTATGACGAGGGCAAGAAGAAGTTGAAGACCTTCAAGCAGGACAGCGACAAGCTGGCTGCCATGAAGGCCGTGAAGAAAGACAAGGACGTCAAGGAGAAGTACGAGACGTTCGAGCAGGACCGTGCGAAATACGAGAGGTACATGAACGATCTGGCCCAGACCATGCCCGCGCTCATGAAGATGACGCATACCTGCACGAAGCTGCCGAAATTCGACTCCGCCGACATGTCTTCGTACTATCGCGATCTTTCCAAGGCGCTCGAAAGCTGTGCCGCCGACGCCGGCGATCTGGCCAAGGTTCCCATCAAGTCCTATGCCGAGTATGGCGCGGATATGCAGGAAAGCGTCAGCAAGAAGAAGGACATTGTGGATCAGATGGCCGATCTGAATCTCAACGATATCGAGTATGGGTCCGCCGATTACGAAAAGCTTCAGGATCTTCATGCGAAGATGTCCGACATCGATTCGCCGACCCTGGATCAGTCCGATTTGCAAAAGGCCGCGAAGGAGGCCGATCTCAGCGGTTCGTTGAAGGATCTGGAAACCACGCTTTCGGAGAAGATCAAGTAACGTCAAAAGACGACTGCGAAACCCTCCCCCGCGATTAATCCACAACCTCGCAATCCCACGACATATAGATATAGCGAAAGGCGGAACCGACCGGTATTGGTCGCTTCCGCCTTTTGCTATGTCAGATGATTCGTCTGTCGACTATCGTGAGGGGAATCTCACAGGGTGTCGCCCAGATCGGTCTGGCCGCCGTTGTCGTCCAGGAAGTCATCCGGGTTGAAGTCATCGCCCAGCTTCAGGTCGCCGAAGTCGATGTTGGAGAAGTCCACATCGGACAGGTCGGTGTCGCCGAAGGAGCTGTCGGTGCCTTCGCCGCCCAAACCGAAGTTCGGGTAGATGGTGTCGCGGATGGCCTTGTCGGGCTCCACCGTGGCATTGCGGTAACGGGCGAGGCCGGTACCTGCCGGGATAAGCTTACCGATGATGACGTTCTCCTTGAGGCCCTTCAGGTCATCGACCTTCTGGTTCAGGGCGGCTTCGGTGAGCACGCGGGTGGTCTCCTGGAAGGAGGCCGCGGACAGCCAGGAATCGGTGGCCAGCGAAGCCTTGGTGATGCCCATCAGCTCCGGACGGCCGGCGGCCGGCTTGCCACCGTTCTTCACGGCTTCCATGTTGGCGGCCTTGAAGCGTGCCTTGTCCACGAGTTCGCCCGGCAGCAGGTCGGTGTCGCCGGAGTCGATCACAGTGATGCGACGCAGCATCTGGTGCACGATGACCTCGATGTGCTTGTCGTGGATATCCACGCCCTGGGAGCGGTACACGGTGTGCACTTCCTCCACGATGTTCACCTGTGCGGCGCGCGGGCCGAGGATGCGCAGGATCTTCTTCGGGTCGACGGAGCCTTCGATGAGCTGGGTGCCGGCTTCGACATGGTCGCCGTCCTTGACCAGCATCGGCGCACGACGGGTCACCGGATAGACGATCGGCTCGACGGAGTCGTCGTCCGGCTTCAGGGTGACCTGACGGCCGCGCTCGGTGTCTTCCACCTTGACCACGCCGGCGAACTCCGCGATCGGAGCCTCGCCCTTCGGGGTACGGGCTTCGAAAAGCTCGGTGACACGCGGAAGACCCTGGGTGATATCGGAAGCGGAAGCGACGCCGCCAGAGTGGAAGGAACGCAGCGTCAGCTGGGTACCAGGCTCACCGATGGACTGTGCTGCCACGATGCCGACGGCCTCGCCGACGTCCACCAGCTTGTTGGTGGCCAGGGACCAGCCGTAGCACTTGGCGCACACGCCACGCTTGGATTCGCAGGTCAGCACGGAACGGGCCTTGACCTCTTCCACGCCGTGGGCAACGAGATCGTTGAGCACGTCCATGGACAGGGCGTCGCCGGCCTTGTACAGCACGGTCTCGCCGTCGGCCGGGTCGATGACGTCGGCCGCGAGCAGACGGGAGTACGGGCCACCGTCGGCGGCCTTGACCAGGTGCAGGTTGCCTTCGGCATCGCGTTCGCCGACCTTCATGGTCAGGCCGCGCTTGGTGCCGCAGTCCTCCTCGCGCACGATCACGTCCTGGGAGACGTCCACCAGACGACGGGTCAGGTAGCCAGACTCTGCGGTACGCAGTGCGGTATCGGCCAGACCCTTACGCGCGCCGTGCTGGGAGATGAAGTATTCCAGCACGGACAGGCCCTTACGGTAGTTGGACTTGACCGGTCGAGGAATGATCTCGCCCTTCGGGTTTGCCACCAAGCCTCGCATACCTGCGATCTGGTTGATCTGCATCATGTTTCCTCGTGCACCGGACTGCACGATGATGGCCAGGTTGTTCTTGGAATCGAAGTGTTCCTCAACCGCCTCGGAGACCTCGCTGGTGCACTTGGTCCACAGGTCGACCAGTTCCTGACGACGCTCCTCTTCGGTGAGCATACCGATTTCGTAGTTCTCGTTAACCTTGTCGGCTTCGCCTTCGTACTTTTCGATGTACTCGTCCAGTTCCGGCGGCTGGATAACGTCGGAGAACGCGAAGGACACGCCGGACCACGGTGCGCGGGTGAAGCCCAGATCCTTCAGGGCGTCCAGTGTCGCGGCCACCTGAGCGGTGGAGTAACGGGTCGCGATGTCGTCGACGATCTTGCTCAGACGCTTCTTCGGCGCCTGCTCGTTGACGAACGGGTAGTCGACCGGCAAGGTGCCGTTGAACAGGATACGGCCGTAGGAGGTGGCGAACAGGACGGAGCCGTCATGGAAACGCTCCTCCTTGACCACGTCCGGACTGCCCGGTTCCGGATCGACGACCTTGACCTCGCCCGGCTCCCAGTCCTTTGGCAGCACGAAGTCCTGCGGAAGGCGGATGAGCACCTTGGCCTGCATGTCGATCTCGTGCTTGTCGAGCGCCATTTCGGCCTCTTCCAGCGAGGAGAACACGCGGCCCTGGCCCTTGGCGCCGTCGATGACGGTGGTCAGGTAGTACAGACCGAGAATCATGTCCTGGCTCGGCATGGTCACGGTGTGGCCGTCTGCCGGCTTCAGGATGTTGTCGGAAGCCATCATCAGAGAACGGGCCTCAGCCTGGGCTTCGGCGGACAGCGGCAGGTGGACTGCCATCTGATCGCCATCGAAGTCGGCGTTGAATGCGGCGCAGGCAAGCGGCGGCAGGTGGATGGCCTTGCCTTCCACCAGGATCGGCTCGAATGCCTGGATGCCCAGACGGTGCAGCGTAGGTGCACGGTTCAGGAGCACCGGATGCTCGGAGATGACCTCTTCGAGCACGCCCCACACTTCGGAGTCGGCGCGATCCACGAGGCGCTTGGCGCTCTTCATGTTCTGCGCGAAGCCCTGGTCCACGAGGCGCTTGATGACGAACGGCTTGAACAGCTCGAGGGCCATCGGCTTCGGCAGACCGCACTGGTGCATGCGCAGGGACGGGCCGACCACGATCACGGAACGGCCAGAGTAATCCACACGCTTACCGAGCAGGTTCTGACGGAAACGGCCCTGCTTGCCCTTGAGCATGTCGCTCAGGGACTTGAGCGGACGGTTCGAAGCGCCGGTGACCGGACGGCCACGACGGCCGTTGTCGAACAGGGAGTCGACGGCTTCCTGGAGCATGCGCTTCTCGTTGTTGAGCATGATCTCCGGGGCGCCGAGCTCGATGAGACGCTTCAGACGGTTGTTACGGTTGATCACACGACGGTAGAGGTCGTTGAGGTCGGAGGTGGCGAAGCGGCCACCGTCGAGCTGCACCATCGGGCGCAGGTCCGGCGGGATGACCGGGATCACGTCGAGCACCATGGCCTCCGGCTTGTTGCCGGTGGTCAGGAACGCGTTGACGACCTTCAGACGCTTCAGGGCGCGGGCCTTGCGCTGGCCGGTGCCCGTGTCGATCTCTTCGCGCAGCTGCTTGGAGGCTGCCTCGAGGTCGAAGTCCTGCAGACGCTTCTTGATGGCTTCGGCGCCCATGCAGCCTTCGAAGTAATCGCCGTAGCGGTCTTCCATCTCACGCCACAGGTCGACGTCGCCTTCCATGTCTCCCGGCTTCAGGGTCTTGAAGCGGTCGAACACGGCGCTCAGACGCTGGATCTGCTCGTCGTAGCGGGTACGGATGGCGGCCATTTCACGCTCGGCGCTGTTGCGTAGCTTGGCGCGTGCGGAGCCCTTGGCTTCGCCTTCGGCTTCGAGCTCGGCCAAATCGGCTTCGACCTTCTTGGCGCGCTCCTCGATTTCGGCGTTGCGGCGCTTCTCGAGGTTGGCGATCTCGTTGTCGAACTCCTGCTGCAGGTCCGGCAGGTCCTGATGACGCTGCTCTTCGTCCACCTTGGTGACCATGTAGGCCGCGAAATAGATGACCTTCTCGAGATCCTTCGGAGCGATGTCCAGCAGGTAGCCCAAACGGGACGGCACACCCTTGAAGAACCAGATGTGGGTCACCGGAGCGGCAAGCTCGATATGGCCCATGCGCTCACGACGCACACGGCTCTTGGTGACTTCCACGCCACAACGCTCGCAGACGATGCCCTTAAAACGCACGCGCTTGTACTTACCGCAGGCGCATTCCCAGTCGCGGGTAGGTCCGAAGATCTGCTCGCCGAACAGGCCGTCTTTCTCCGGCTTCAGGGTACGGTAGTTGATGGTTTCCGGCTTCTTGACCTCGCCGTAGCTCCAGTTGCGGATGTCGTCGGCGGTAGCCAGTCCGATCCTCAGTTTGTCAAATTCGTTGACGTCCAGCACTCTATTGTCCTGTCTATCGATTCTTAATGCTTATCACGTTGTTCAGGGACCGACCGCGGCACACGCTGTGTCATGCAGCGCGGCCGGTCCTTTCGATCACTGGAATTCGGGTTCCTCGGCAACCTGATCTTCCTTGGCGGCAGCGTCAGGACGCGCACCGATGTTGAAGCCGAGGTCATCGGAGGAAGTGGACGGATCGTCGTCCTCGTCCTTCATGTCGATGGCCACGCCTTCGGCGTTGAGCACTTCGACATTCAGGGACAGGGACTGCATTTCCTTAAGCAGCACCTTGAAGGACTCCGGGATGCCTGCCGGCGGCAGGTTCTCGCCCTTCACGATGGCGCCGTAGACGCGCACGCGGCCGTCGACGTCATCGGACTTGGTGGTCATCATTTCGTGCAGCGTGTAGGCGGCACCGTAGGCCTCGAGGGCCCACACTTCCATCTCGCCGAAGCGCTGGCCACCGAACTGAGCCTTGCCGCCCAGCGGCTGCTGGGTGATCATGGAGTACGGGCCGGTGGAGCGGGCGTGGATCTTGTCGTCGACCAGGTGGTGCAGCTTCAGCATGTACATGTAGCCCACGGAGATCGGCTTCGGGAACGGTTCGCCGGTACGGCCGTCGAACAGGGTCGCCTTGCCGTCGGGGCCGACGAGCTTGTTGCCGTCGCGGTCCGGAAGGGTGCAGCTGAGCAGGCCCTTGATGGTTTCCGGACGGACGCCGTCGAACACCGGGGTGGCCACCGGAGTGCCCGGAGCGCCCTTTTCGGCGCCCTGCGGCACGTACTTCTTCCAAGCGGCCTCGGCATCCGGATCCAGGGAGATGTCCCAGCCGGCGTGCGCGATCCAGCCGAGGTGCAGTTCCAGCACCTGGCCAAGGTTCATTCGAGAAGGCACGCCCAGCGGGTTCAGCATGATGTCCACCGGAGTACCGTCGGCGAGGAACGGCATGTCCTCTTCCGGCAGGATGCGGGAGATGACGCCCTTGTTGCCGTGACGGCCGGAGAGCTTGTCGCCCTGGGTGATCTTACGGTGCTGTGCGATGTAGACGCGAATCATCTGGTTCACGCCGTTCGGCAGTTCGTCGCCGTCTTCCTCGGCATCCTCGCGGGTGATTTCCTTGACCGCGATGACGGTGCCGGTCTCGCCGTGAGGCACGCGCAGCGAGGTGTCACGCACTTCGCGGCTCTTCTCACCGAAGATGGCGCGCAGCAGGCGCTCTTCCGGAGTCAGCTCGGTCTCGCCCTTCGGGGTGACCTTGCCGACCAGGATGTCGCCGGCTTCGACTTCGGCGCCGATGCGGATGATGCCACGCTCGTCGAGGTTAGCCACCGCGTCCTCGCCGACGTTCGGCAGGTCGCGGGTGATCTCTTCGGCGCCCAGCTTGGTTTCGCGGGCATCGATCTCGTACTCCTCGATGTGGATGGAGCTCAGGGTGTCGTCCTGCACGAGGCGCTGGGAGATGATCACAGCATCCTCGTAGTTGTAGCCGTTCCACGGCATGAAGGCGATGAGCAGGTTCTTGCCCAGTGCCATCTCGCCCTTCTGGGTTGCCGGACCATCGGCCAGCACGGTGCCGGCTTCCACGCGTTCGCCGTCGTGGATGAGCGGGACCTGGTTGTAGCAGGTGGTCTGGTTGGAACGCTGGAACTTGGCCAGCTTGTAGGAGCTGGTGGTGCCATCGTCGTTCATGGTACGGATGATGTCGGCGGACACGTAGGTCACCACGCCCGGCTTCTCAGCCAGGATGACGTCGCCGGAATCGACGGCGGCGCGCCATTCGGCGCCGGTGCCCACGAGCGGACGCTCGGATTCGATCAGCGGCACGGCCTGACGCTGCATGTTGGTGCCCATCAGCGCTCGGTGTCCCTCATCGTGCTCCAGGAACGGAATCAGGGAGGCGCCGACGGAAACCATCTGACGCGGGGAGACGTCCATGTAATCGACGGAGCTGACCGGCACATCGACCGCTTCCTCTTCGCCGACTCGGGCAAGGGCCTGCTTCTTGACGAAGTTGCCGTTCTCGTCGAGCTCCTGGTTGGCCTGGGCGATGACGTGCTCGGCATCGCGGTCAGCGGTCATGTACTCGACTTCGTCGGTGACGTGGCCGTTGACGACCTTGCGGTACGGGGTCTCGATGAAACCGAACGGGTTGATGCGACCGAAGGTTGCCAGGGAGCCGATCAGACCGATGTTCGGGCCTTCAGGAGACTCGATCGGGCACATACGGCCGAAATGGGACGGGTGCACGTCTCGCACTTCCATGGAGGCACGGTCGCGGGACAGGCCGCCGGGGCCCAGAGCGGACAGACGACGCTTGTTGGTCACGCCAGCCAGCGGGTTGTTCTGATCCATGAACTGGGACAGCTGGGAGGTTCCGAAGAACTCCTTGATGGTGGCGTTCACCGGACGGATGTTGATCAGGGACTGCGGGGTGATGGCCTCGGGATCCTGGGTGGTCATACGTTCGCGGACCACACGCTCCATACGGCTCAGACCGGTGCGCAGCTGGTTCTGGATCAGCTCGCCGACCTGGCGGATACGACGGTTGCCGAAGTGGTCGATATCGTCGACGTCCACGCGCAGGTCAACGTCCTGGCCGTCGCGCTTGCCCGGGAACTTGGTCTCGCCCGCATGCAGGGTGACCAAGTACTTGATGGTGGCGATGATGTCTTCGCGGGACAGGCTGCGGTCGTTGACGTCCTTTTCCAGACCAAGCTTGCGGTTGATCTTGTAACGGCCGACGCGGGCCAGATCGTAACGCTTGGTGTTGAAGTAGAAGGAGTCCAGCAGGTTCTTGCCAGCTTCCGGGGTCGGGGTGTCGGCCGGACGGATCTTGCGGTACAGGTCGGTCAGGGCCTCGTCCTGGGTCTGCACGGTCTCCTTGGCGAGAGCGTCCATGACCAGCGGGTAGTCCTTGAAGGCGTCGGCAATTTCATCCTTGGTCATGCCGATGGCCATGAGGAACACGATGGCGGACTGCTTGCGCTTACGGTCCACGCGCACGCCGAGGACGTCGCGCTTGTCGATCTCGAACTCGAGCCATGCGCCACGGCTCGGGATGATCTTCGCGCCGAAGACTTCCTTATCGGAGGTACGATCCTGGGAACGGTCGAAGTACACGCCCGGGGAACGCACGAGCTGGGACACGATCACTCGCTCGGTACCACCGATGATGAAGGTGCCGTGCGGGGTCTGCAGCGGGAAATCGCCCATGAACACGGTCTGGGACTTGATTTCGCCGGTGTCGCCGTTTTCGAATTCGGCGTTCACGTACAGCGGCGCGGAGTAGGTGTAATCCTTCTCCTTGCATTCCTGCACGGTGTGGCGCGGTTCTTCGAAGTACGGATCGGAGAAGGTCAGGCTCATGGTCTGAGCGAAGTTCTCGATCGGGGAGATCTCCTGGAAGACCTCGTCAAGACCGGAGGTGTGGGGCACGGTGTTGGTGCCGTTCTCCAGATCCTCCTGGACTCGCTTCTGCCAGCGCTCGTTGCCGATGAGCCAGTCAAAGCTGTCAGTCTGTACACCCAACAGGTAGGGTACATCAATGGGCTCGCGGATGGAGCCGAAGTTCACACGGTCCGACGCCTTGTGCAGATCAATATCATGCTGGTCGGCGCGTGCGATGATGGTGGTGGTGTTCGTCGTAGCCTCAGCCAATGGACGTTCCTTATCGCTCGCTAATCGTATCGATATGTTTCCCCGGAAGCGCTCTCATTGGCCACCATATGCCTAATACGCGGGCGCTTCTTCCTTGTCAGCGTGCCCGCTATATGACACACATCTACGCAAAGTCATAAGAATAGCATAACCTGCAGATTTTCACTCAACCGTGATACCGACCGGTTCCGACTTGGTTTTCGCATGTCCTTTGACCGACAGTTGGGCCGAATACACGCCACGGTCCACGTTCGGCAGGTCCGCCGCGTCGGCGCATTCGCTGCCGGAACGCACGCCCGGCCAAGTGATCGTCTGCTTGACTTCGTCGCCCTTGGCTATCAGCCGGTAATCCGTGTCCACGGGGCATACGTTCGATTTCCAGACCACGTCCTTGCCCGACTTGATCGTCAGCACCATGCCCGCCTGGGACACGTCGATCAGACAGCCAGCCTTGCCGGAACCGTTGTATTTCACGGAAGCGGTGAAGTCCATCGTGCCGCCCACACCGAAGCTCGATGCGGCCGGAGTAAGCGACAGCGCGACGTTGGATGCGTCGCAATCGGGAACGCTGCTTTTCTGCTGTTGGGTCGGCGACGGCACCTCCTTGCGGGAGATCGCGTAAACATCGGCATGGTGGATTTCGCGGTTGACAGCGACGACGCCCTGCGTCAGCGAATACAGGCAGAATACGATGAAGCTCAGCACCAGCACCGTCGCGATACCGAAAACGATGCGGCGGCGGCGATACATCGCCTGCTGTTGTTTCGTACGTTTCTTACCGGTCCGCGGGGAGGTCTTGTGAGCCATGGCTCCCAGTCTAGCGTGTCATCCTCCGTGCGGCACCGCGGCCGCACGCACCACGCATGCCGTGTACGTTACACCGGCAGCCGCACCCCTCCCCCGAGCAGGATTTCGATCAGACCGTCCTCGTCAAGCGACGCGATGCATTTGTCCAGCTGCACGTGGTCTTTCCACAGCCGTTCGACGCTCTTGCGATCAAGCACCGTCTCGCCATCCGGCAGGCCGCGCAGCGCGTTCAGCACCAGCCCGCGCACCTGCCGGTCCGTACCTTGGAATCGTTGGCGTGGTCGCGTACGCCGCTGCCCCAATCCCGGTCTTCCGTTGCGTAGGAACGCGCATTTTCCGGCGATCGGACAGGCTTCGCATAATGGCGATTTCGCAGTGCACACCGTCGCGCCGAGTTCCATGACGGCCTGGTTCCACACGACGGACGGGCGATCGAAACGACGGCATTTCGCGGAATCATCGTCCGGCAGCAGCCGTTTCGCCAGCGCGCGTTCCGCGGGACTTGCGCTGCCGCCGAGCGATTCGACGCCGACGAACGCACGTGACAGCACACGGCGGATGTTCGTGTCGACCACCGCGATACGTTCGCCGAAAGCGAACGACAGCACCGCGCTTGCCGTGTAATCACCGATGCCGGGCAGAGCAAGCAATTCGTCGTACGTATGCGGCAGCTCGTCGGCGTAATCGTATGCGATGACGTGCGCGCATTCCTGCAATCGCAGGGCGCGCCGCGGATAGCCAAGCCGCCCCCATGCGGTGATCACGTCGGATTTCGGGGCGTCGGCGAGCGCGGCTGCGTCCGGCCATCGGTCCATCCATGCGGTCCAATACGGCACGACGCGGCCCATCTGCGTCTGCTGGCTCATCACTTCGGAAACGAGCACGCCCCACGGTGTGGTGCGGCCGAATCGCCATGGCAGGTCGCGCGCGTTGGTCTGCCACCATTGCGCGAGCGTCGTTGCGATTTCGTCAGCATCAGAAGCATCGGAGGTGACGGCGGTGGCGGAATCGGCAAAGTCGTCAAAGTCGGCGTCACGTACGGCGGTGTCGTATGTGGTGTTCGTGTCGTTCATCGTTCCTATTCTTAGCATTTATGACGAACGAAGAACATACCGATAACACGCAGGGCGCAACGCGCGACGCCGAGACGCAGGCGGCCGAAGCCAAGGTCGAGAAGATGTTCGAATACGGGTACCGCAAGTCCAATTACGGCCCGGACGAACTGGTGACCGACGCGCACGGCAATCCGATTTCCGTGGTGGACGCGATGCTGAGCGCGAAGGACGCGGCGAAGGCGGAGACCTCCACCCCGCACCTGTGCTACTACTCCCCGCGTATTCCGGGCAACACGGGTTCCGCGATCCGCCTGTGCGCCGTGACGGGAACGATTCTGCACCTGGTGGAACCTTTGGGTTTCAATCTGCGGGATACCAAGCTGCGCCGTGCGGGGCTCGACTACCATGACATGGCGCATGTGGTGCTGCACCCGAATTTCGAGGATCTGGTGGAATCGATGCCGGATTCGCGCATCATCGCCTTCACCGCGCACGCCACCAAGCTGTACACCGACATCGAATACAGGCCGACCGACATCCTGCTGTTCGGTCCGGAACCGGGCAATATCCCCGATCCGATGGACATCATGGCCGGCCCGCATGTGGCCGAGCAGGTGCGTCTGCCGATGCGTCCTTCGCTGCGTAGCCTGAATCTCACCAACTGCGCCTCCATCGCCATCTACGAAGCCTGGCGACAGTTGAACTTTGCCGGCGGTAAGTAAAAACAGTTTTACAAACGCAAAAGAGCCCGGCCCTCCGTGCAGGAAGGTCGGGTTCTTTCGTAAGAACGTCAGTTCTTGAAGGAGTGGATCGGCGCCGGAATGCGGCCGCCACGGGTCACGAAGGCCTCGCAGCTGGTCTGGTTCACCGGAATGATCGGCGCGTAGCCCATGAGGCCGCCGAAGTTGGCCATCTCGCCCACGCCCTTGCCTTCCACCGGGATTACACGCACGGCGGTGGTCTTCTGGTTGACCATGCCAATGGCGGCCTCGTCGGCGATGATGCCGGAGATGGTGGACGCGGTGGTGTCGCCCGGAATGGCAATCATGTCAAGGCCGACGGAGCATACGCAGGTCATAGCCTCGAGCTTTTCGATCTTCAGGCAGCCGTTGGTGGCTGCATCGATCATGTTCTTGTCTTCGGAGACAGGGATGAACGCGCCGGAAAGTCCGCCGACGTAGGAGGACGCCATGATGCCGCCCTTCTTCACCTGGTCGTTGAGCATGGCGAGCGCCGCGGTGGTGCCCGGTGCGCCAACCTGTTCGAGGCCGATCTTTTCAAGCACTTCGCCGACGGAATCGCCTACGGCCGGGGTTGGCGCAAGGGAAAGGTCGATGATGCCGAATGGAATGCCGAGGCGACGGGAAGCCTCCTGGGCCACCAGCTGGCCGACGCGCGTGATCTTGAACGCGGTGCGCTTGATGGTTTCGCACAAGAACTCGAAATCCTTGCCCTTGGCCTCGTCCAATGCACGGGAGACCACACCCGGGCCGGAAACGCCGACGTTGATGACCGCGTCGCCTTCGGTCACGCCATGGAAGCCGCCGGCCATGAACGGGTTGTCGTCCGGGGCGTTGCAGAATGCCACGAACTTCACGCAACCGTAGGAATCATTGTCTGCGGTGGCGTGCGCGATGTCCTTGACGATGTGGCCGAGCAGTTCGACGGAGTTCATGTCGATGCCGGTTTTGGTGGAGCCCACGTTCACGGAGGAGCACACGATGTCGGTTTCGGAAAGCGCCTGCGGCAGGGAACGGATAAGCATCTCCTCGGCCGGGGTCATGGACTTGGATACGAGTGCGGAGTAGCCGCCGATCAGGTCGACGCCGACCTTCTTGGCAGCACGGTCGAGCGCGTGCGCGATTTTGACGAAGTCCTCGGAGCTCTTGCAGGAGCTTGCGCCCACCAGCGAGATCGGAGTGACGGTGATACGCTTATTGACGATCGGGATGCCGTAGTCGCGTTCGATGGCCTGGCCGGTGGATACGAGATCCTTGGCATACGTGGTGATCTTGTTGTAGATGTTCTCGCAGACCTCGTCGACGCTGTCGGCGGCGCAGTCCAGCAGGCTGATGCCCATGGTGATGGTGCGCACGTCGAGCTTCTCCTGCTCGATCATCTTGTTGGTCTCGTGGACCTCCATGATATTCAGCATGGTTTTTCCTTACGGTTGCTCGGATTCGAAGATTCGGTTACTTGCCTGACCAGCAGCTCAGACGCGGTGCATCTTGGTGAAGATCTCTTCGCGCTGGCAGCGGATGCGCACGCCGATCTCCTCGCCGAGCTTGTCGAGGTCGTCGACGACTGTGCCGAATTCCTCGTCCGCGTTGGAATAATCCACAATCATCATCATGTTGAAGAAACCGTCGATGATGGTCTGGGAGATGTCGAGCACGTTGACCTGGTGCGCGGAAAGATAGGTGCAGACGCGGGCGATGATGCCGACAGTATCCTGACCGACGACGGTGATGATTGCCTTGTTCATGGAACTCCCTAAACGTGAGGTGTGAATATCCAGTTGCCGTCTCGGCAAATTGCCGGACGTGCCCTCAAGTATAGGAAAGGCACGTGCCAAAACACCCCTCTCCCCCGCTTTTCGCATTACATGGTGAGACGCCACACGCGCATGTCAGTAGTCAAACGTTTACCTAGGTCGTCACCGCCCACGGATTCACCCGCGCTGTGTCGCAACATAGCATGACATGCAACATCCGCCGGCAAATTACAACGCAGCGCACATATCGTGCCCATATCTCGCACATATCGTGTACATACCCCTGCACATACGGCAGCGGCCCCGCACCCGCCGTGTCACAAGGAACACGCAGGAACGGGGCCGCCGGATACGGCTCTACGTCTTAGCGCCAAATACCGTTCAATGCACGCGCATCAACCGCATCGATCTTGCCGGACGACGCGATGCGAAGCTCACCGTCGCCATCAGCGCCTTGGAACAGCATGCTTCCTGCCGCCTGACCGCCATTGAGGAACACTTCGACAACATTGCGGTCGAAGAACACCTCCACCTGGCGAACATCGGTGATGCCGCTGTCGAAGTCGACATCCTCCACCGCAGTGCCCTTGGCCACCAGGCGGGTCACGCCATCAGTGCGCTGCAGCAGCAGTTCGGTCGGCCTGCCGTCCTGCGGGTTGACGCCCTTCGCCAGCACCATGATGGCATCGGCATCATCCGCCAGATGCACGTTCGCATAGTATGCGTTGCCGGGAGCCGTAACGACCATATCCCCGCCATCGCCGTGCACGGCAAGACGCTCGCCGAGCAGCTCGCGGTACACTTCGCTCACCGGCTTGCTGTACAGCCTGCCGTCACGCACATGCAATTCGCGCGGCAGCGACATCATGCCGTTGGCCAGGCATGGCTGTTCGACACGCATCTCCGGAAAATCGGTGAACCAGCCGAATACGATGCGACGGCCGTTATCGTCGACGAAGCTTTGCGTGGCGTAATATCCGGTGCCGAAATCGCACCAGTCGCTGGCCTTGACATCCAGTTTCGGACCATTATCGGTATTCACCAAGTCGCCGGCATACCAGCGCACCTGCTGGAAACGTCCCTGCTTGTCGCGGTAATGCATCAGCGCGCCCACGGCAACGGTCACGCCGTCGACCTGGAACAGGTCAGGGCATTCGTAGGTGCGTGCGATCTGATGACCGAAATCGGCGAGCACCGGCCCTTCGTAGCGCCATGTCACATTGCGCTTGAGCGGTTTCTTCGCGGAGAACAATGTCATGGCGGGAACGGTGGCGTTGTTCGGCTGGTCGACCCCCGGCTTGCCCTGAGGAGAATAAGTGAACCAGCCGCCGGTGTTCTGGGTGCTGATGCCGGGAACCGCACTATCGGCGGCGTCTGCGCCAAATTCCGATACCGGCAGATTGGTGGCGGTTACCATATAGGCACGATCCGGGTCGAGCGCCTCGCCGACCATGCCGCATTCAACCTTCGGATCACGGAAGTCATAGCCAAAATCGTCATTCGCACGCAGCGCCACCGGCGATTCCACACGAACATGCATGCCGTCCTCGCACAGGCAGGTGGTCTGGTATTCGGTGACGGAGGATTCGTCGCCGCGGGTTTCCAGATGACGGGTCAGGTACAGGCGGATGGCGTTTGCCTCGTTGCCGGCGACCGGATTGTCATGCTCGTCCACGGTCACGGCCGAACCGGAGAACGCGCCGCCGACGATACGCTCGTCGGTGTGCAGTTCGGGCTGCGGTTCCAGGAAGACTGGCAGATGAGTCCAATGCACCAGATCACGGCTTACCGCGTGCCCCCAATGCATATTGTCCCAGCCGAAACCATACGGGTTGAGCTGGAAGAACAGGTGGTAGCGCCCTTGGAACTGGCACAGGCCGTTCGGATCGTTCATCCAACGTGCGAACGGTTCGAAATGCGCGCCCGAACGCCCGAAACGGTTGTAGATCTGTTCCAGCGTGGGCTGTGCAGGCCAATCGGTGTCGCTTGGATTCATGTTCACGTAGCGAACGCCGTTGTCAAGCAGGTCATCGCATTCGGAAAGGTAGCCGAAGCGTACAACCAGGCCGCTTGCCGCCACGGTGACGGTGGATTTCTGCGGCACCGCAATGGAGAAATGATGCCTGCGTTCGGCGATGGGCATGGTGTGCGCCGCGATTGCGACGCCGTTGCCGTCCGCAACGGTGACGACGGCGTTCCCCTCGCCACAGCGTTCGGCGAACAGATCGAGCTGCCGGTAGCCGCCGGTTTCGACGGAGATGGAATAGGTATTCGACATAGTAGACCCCTCTACACGTGTGAAATGAATATGGAAAATGGATGGAAATACTCAAAGACGCAGTGCCGTCAGGAAACGATCGAATCGCGTTCGATGATGCGGCAACGCAACGGTGTCATCGGGCCGTTCTCCAAACGCCTGATCGAATCCTCACTGCGTGCAAGGCTTTCCGTGGCGGCTTCATCGTCGATCATGGCGACCAGCTGATGCACCGCTTCGAAGCCCATTTCGTAGTGAGGAAGCTCCAAGGTGGTCAACGCGGGCTTGAGCACGTCCGTAATGAGCGGCTGGTTGTCGATGCTGATCACGGAAACGTCTGTGCCGATGCCGACCGACCGCTCTCTGGCCGCCTCGTAGATGAAGGTCGCGCGCACATCGTTGAAGCAGAAGATGCCGTCCGGCTTGATCTCGTCGAACACGCGACCGGCTTCCGAAGCGGCGTTTGTGGCCTCTTCCACGTTGACGACCAACTGCTCGTCGAAGGGGATGCCCGCGTCCGCGAGCGCTCGGCGATACCCGGCGAACCGCTCCCCCTGGGCGATAATGGTGATTGAGGAACCGTAGTAAACGATGCGTTTGCAGCCGGCCTGAATCAGCCGATTGGTGGCATCGTACCCTGCCATTTCGTCGTCGGGGTAGATCGAGGGAATCTTGCGATTCTCGTCTTCGCTGTCGACGACGACCGTGGGGCTGCCTTCGAGTTCGGCGGGGATCTCCACAACACGGTGGTACATCATGGCATACAGGAAACCGTCCACGCGGTACTGCCGCAGGGCCGCGATCTCCTGGTTCTCCAGTTCCCGATCGTTTCCCGTGTTGACGGTGAGCAGAATATAGCCGAGCTTGCGCGCTGCCTCCTGCGCTCCCACCAGTACGCGCCCGGCATGTGGCGAGGTGGCGATCTCATCGGTGATAAAGCCGAGGACATACGACCTGCTGGTGCGCAATGTACGCGCCACGGAGTTCGGCTTGTATCCCATTGATTGGGCCGTTCCGCGCACTCGTTGCGCCACCGCCTTGCTGACGCGATTGCGGTCCTTGTTGTTCATGACCAATGACACGGTGCAACTGGAGACGCCGGCCTCTTTTGCGATGTCTTTGATCGATACCAATGGTTTTGCCTTGTCTGCTTGGCGGCTTTGTGAAGCGGATTCCATTGTATGCCCGCCTTTCTTTGGCGACACTCTGCCGTTCAGCTTTTCGCGTATCGGATGCCCGGCTGCTCCCGGTCATGGATGTCCATTCCCGGAATCCGGCCGAACGAGTACACGATCCACGCAGTGCAGAACATCGGCAGCGACATGCCGAACACCATGAGCAGACCCGGCCATTGCGCCCAGGCAAGGATCGCCAGCAGTGCGAGTCCGATCTGCAGCAGGGTGCACAGCGGACGGGCCACGATCATGGTCAGTGTTGTGCGGACGATCCACAGCGGACGTTCGTCATAGTTCGCGCGCACCACCCAGACCAGCATGGTGAAGGCCAGCAATACCAGTGCCAGCACGAACAGTACGCCGGAAACCGCCACGTCGAACGTTCCGCGTGCATGCCAGTTCATCATGTAGTAGTCGATGGCGAGCACCACCCAGCATACGGCCAACGGCCAGCCGAAGAGATTCGCCTGCTTGAGCTCGTTTTTCCATGCGCCGTGGAAGATGCCCCATACTTCCTTGGCACGCATCGACCGATCCTCAGCACGCAGCCACGTGCGGAACGTGGTTTGCGCGGCGGCGCAGGATGGGAAGAATCCCAGCACCACGGCACCCAGCAGTGTGTGCACGAGCATGGCGATGTTCACCACGAAGATCGTGAGCAGCAGACGGCAGAACCGTTCATAGGCCACGGAAAAACGAGCGAGCATGGCGAATCCCTTTCAATCAGCCCTTGACGGCGCCGAGCATGACGCCCTTGTTGAAGTACTTCTGCAGGAACGGGTACAGCACCAGCAGAGGCAGGGTGGAGACGATGATGATGCCGAACTTGATCTGGTCGGCCGCCTGCTGTTGGGCCGCGGCGTTGACGTTCGTACCGGTGCCTTGCGCCACCAGCAGCAACTGCTGCAAGACCACCTGCAACGGCTGCTTTGTGTCGTCGGTGATGTAGATCAAGCCTGTCATGAAGTCGTTCCAGTGGCCGACGAAGTAGTACAGGCCGATGACGGCGAGGATGGCGGAGCTCAACGGCAGCACGATCTTGAAGAAGTAGCCGAAGTAGCTCAGGCCGTCGATCTGCGCAGCATCATGCAGTTCCTCCGGAATGGAGGTTTCGAAGAAGGAGCGCGCCACGATCACGTTGTATACGGAGACAGCGCCGGGCAGGATGAACACCCACATGGTGTTGTTGATGCCGAGGGCCTTGTACAGCAAATAGTTCGGAATCAGGCCGCCGCTGATGAACATGGTGACGGTGAACAGGAACATGATGACGCGGCGCGGCTTGAATTCGCGGCGGGACAGCGCGAAGGCGCAGGGGATGGTCACGGCCATGTTGACCGCGGTGCCGACCACCGAGTAGATGATCGTGTTGAGATAGCCCTGCCAGATGCGATGGTTGGCGAACACCTTCGCATACCCGACGAAGGTCACGCCTTTGGGCAGCAGGGTCACTTCGCCGCCGGCCACGGCATTCGGGTCGGAGAACGATGCGATGACCACGAACCACAGGGGGTAGAGCACTGCGACCACGGTGAACACCAGAAGCAGCACGATGACAAAGTCGACGGCCAGATCACCTGGCGTTTTCTTCTGACGTACATGCTTGTTCCAGGGAATATCGTTCTTGCTTTGGGCAACGGCCCCGGTTGTTGTTGCAGACATGATGACTGCCTCCTAGAAAATGCTCGTATCGGAAACGCGCTTGGCGATCGCGTTCGCGGTGATCAGGAAGACGAAGTTGACCAAGGTATTGAACAGGCCGATGGCGGTCGAATACGAATACTGGCCGTTAATAATACCGATCTTGTAGGTGTAGGTCGCGATGACCTCGGTGGCCGGCATATTCAGCGAATTCTGCATCAGGTAGATCTTGTCGAAACCCACGTTGAGCACGGAACCCATGTTCATGATGAGCAGGATTGCGCAGGTCGGCATGATCGCCGGCAGGTCGACGTAACGGATCAGTTGCAGACGGCCGGCGCCATCGATCTTCGCGGCCTCGTACAGCGAGGTGTCCACGCCGGCGAGCGCGGCCAGGTAGATGATGGAGTTCCAGCCGACGTGCTGCCAGACTTCGGAGATCCAGTAGACGGCGGTGATGGCGCTGGTGGAGCCCATCAGCGATTCGTCGCCGAAGAAGCGGCCCAGGATGCCGGAGCCCGGGGACAGGAAGATGTTGAGCATCGAGACGATGACCACCACGGAGATGAAGTGCGGCATGTAGGTGACGGTCTGCACGAAGCCCTTGATCTTCTTCGAGCCGATCTGGTTGATGAGCAGGGCCAGAATGATCGGGAAGATGAAGCCCATGACCAGCGTCCACAGGGAGATACGGACGGTGTTGGTCATGATCTCGCCGAAGAGCGGGTTATGGAAGAACTCGTTGAAATATTTGAGCCCTACGAACTTGCCGCCGGTCAGGCCCTTGGTCGGGTCGAACTCGCGGAAGGCAAGCTGGATGCCCCACATCGGCACGTAGGCGAACAGGCCGACGAAGAACAGGGCGGGAGCGGTGAGGATCCACAGCTGCCAGTAGCGGCGGAAGTGGTCGGCGATGCGATCGAGCAGACCTGGTTTCTTGCGGTCGGGAGCCGCTTCCATCGCCACGGTCCGTGCAGCAACGCCTTGCGATGTTTGTGCACTCATGTTGGTCTCCAATTTAGGATGATTGCTAGGGAACAAAAATGCGGGGTCCGGCGGCAGTCACGGGAGAGAAACGAACCCGTGCGATGGACCCCGCGGTATTACTTGGCTACTTGGTGTACTTGTCGTACCACTTCTGCCAAATCTTGATGTTGGCGTCGAGACCGAGGGTCGGTTCGGACACCTTCTTCACGTAGGCATCCCATTCCTTGTCGATGCCGCCCTTCTGGACCCACTTCGCGATCTGGTTGTTCGCGTAGTTGGAGATGGCGGTGTTGTTGTTCTGCAGGGTGTTGGAATCCTCGGTGTCGGGGCGCACGTAGATCGGCACTACGTCCTTGATGCCGTCGACGCGGTTGCGTGCTTCACGTACGGCCAGATCGGATGCGGTGACCTGATCGGCGTTGGTGTCATTGACCATCTTCACGTCGTCGCGGATCCAGCCACCGAAGCGGTCCTGCAATGCGATGGCACGGGTGTCAGGATAATCGGCGTAGGCTTTAGCCTTGTCGATGGTGTACTGGTGGTCGCCGTCATCGGAGACGATATCCGGAATAGAGCCGAAGAATCCAGCCACGGAAAGCTTCTCGCCGTACATGGCGTCGATCACCTTGTAGATGGCGTCCTGGTTGGCGGCGTTCGGATTGACGGTCAGGCCGGAACCGGAGTAGGCCCAGCGGCAGGCGTCCTGGGAATAATCCCACTTGACCTGGGAGTCGGGCGTGGAGGCGTCCTTCTTCAGCGGCGGCAGGGTGACGTACTGATCGCCAAGCGCGTTGCCGTACTCGGAGTAGTTGGACCAACCGAAGGAGACACCGGTCAGCGCGGTCTTGCCGTCACTGACGGTCTGCGAAGTGTATTGCGAGGCGTCGCGGGTGAGCACATCCTTCGGGATAAGGCCCTTGGCCATGAGTCCGTGCAGGTAGGAGACGACGTCCTTGAGCGCTTCGGAGGTGTAATAGCTCTTAACCTTGCCGTTGTCCACATAATAGCCCTGTTCGGAAGCGCCGCCGCCCATGAAGGAGGTGACCACGCCTTCGGAGTTCATCAGCGCCAGAGGGCTCCACAGGCCGAAGCCGAGGCTGCGGATATTCATCGGCACCTCATCGGCCTTGCCGTTGCCGTTCGGATCCTGGGTCTTGAATGCATCGAGCACGTTCTCGAGCTCGTCCCAAGTGGTCGGCATCTGGAGTCCCAGCTTGTCCAGCCAGGTCTTGTTGATAAACATGTGAGTGCCGGAAACCTCGTAACCCTTGCCGCGGTCGGAGGGCAGCATGGCGATCTTGGTGCCATCGGTAACGTACTTCGCAGCGCCCGGCTGGGCCTTGAGGAACTTCTTGACGTTCGGCATCTTATCCAGATGCGGCTTGAGATCCTCGAAGTAGGTGCTGTACTTGGCCGCATCCACCATGCTGAACAAGCTCAAGCCAATGTCCGGGAATTCACCGGCGGCCATCTTGGCGCTCTTCTGCTGACCCCAAGCGTTGTCGGCGACTTCCTGCCACTTGATGGTGCAGTCGCAGGCGGCTTCCAGATCCTTGGTGTACTGGGTGTCCTGCATCGGATGGTCGGTCACGTTGCGACGAACCAGAATATTGACGATCGGCTTGCCGTTCTCGTCCGTGGTGGCCTGCTTGTTGCCGCAGGCGGCAAACGTCGTGACCATAGTCGCGACTGCAGCTATTGATGCCAACAGGCGAACACTTCTTCGTGCCATGATTAGGCTCCTTCTTCCTTGATGTTTCCTCCTCGCACCGATGTAAGACGCACCGGTACGACCCCGTCAGCCACTTGCTTTGTGGTTGTTTCTTTGCGGTGATTAACACTATAAATCGTTAATCGTTTAATGTCAAACGTTAATCGTTTATCTCAATAGTTAGCGCTCTCATCAACCAGTCCCCCCAGCGTCGCAAACGTAAACTTCGGCTCCATACTGCCGTTCTTGCAGAACACCGGAATCACCCACATCGCGACACGCCGTTAATCGTATAACGTATCGTTTTTCATCAAATACACGTACAACCCGTCCGTTGTACGCACAAAAGCGTAGCCGAACATGACGGCCACCAAGTCGACACGTCGCTACTTACGAAAGGTGCTCCCCTCCTTCAGAAAGAAGGAGGGGAGCACGAATACGATCACAGACAGCACCAGCCCAAACACGTAGCCGCACCGGGAGCCGGGATGAAGCATTCGGCATCGTACCTGCTGGTCATCGCCGTGGAATACGCTGGTGCGCCATCTGGTCCACAAGTAAATCGTGCAAAACGCGCGTTGGCGCACGTCCTTTTTCATGGGCGTGCGCCAACGCGCATTTTTGCATCGGCTTCTGCGATCAGGCCTCGCGGCTCGCGGAAGCCGCAGCGAACGCCGGCAAGGCGCGAGGCGCGTTGAAGCCTTCCTTTTCGAAGCGGTCAGCAATCTTCTGTGCGATCTCGTGGCCCTGGCCCTTGTCCACCAGCGCGATGATGGAGCCGCCGAAGCCGCCGCCGGTCATACGCGCGCCGTACGCGCCGTTGACACGAGCCACATCCACGGCAATGTCCAACTCGGGCACAGTCACTTCATAATCCGCTGCGAGCGAATCATGAGACGCGTTGAACAGTCGGCCTGCCTCGTCGATCTTGCCGTTGGCGAAGGCACGCACGAAGGAATTGACACGGGCGATTTCGGTGATGACGTGGCGCACGCGCTTCTTCATCGTATCGTCTTCCAGCTTGTCGAGCGTTTCCTTGAGCGCCTGGAACGGATCGTCGGACTTGGCGATGCTGTCGGCGACCACACGCAGGTTGGCCACGCCGAGGATTTCGGCGGCCTTCTCGCAGGTGGCGCGACGCTGGGCATACTGGCCGTCGTTGAGCTGGTGCGGAGCCTGAGTGTCAAGCACCAGCAGTTCCAGACCGTACTTGTCGAGATCGAATTCCTGCTGGGAGACGTTCTCCAGCGGGCTCAGCTCTGGACGGCAATCAAGACGCAACGCATGGCCGAAAGTGCAGCGCATGGATGCGTTCTGATCGAGACCACCGGTGGACGCACCCGCCATGTCGTTTTCCGACTTGATGGCGGCGTTGATCAGCGTCACACGACCGGCATCGGATGCGCCATAACCCAAACCGTACACATCATCCAGCGCCAAGGCGGTGGAGCAGGTCATGGCTGCGGAGGAGCTCAGACCGGATCCGAGCGGAACGCAGGAGGAGAATGCCGCGTCGAAGCCCTGCACCGCATCGAAGCCGGCTTCGCGCAATGCCCAGGCAACGCCTACCGGGTAGGCGGCCCAGCCTTCCACACCACCGGCCTGCAGACCATCAAGGTCGGCTTCGGTAACGTTTCCGGAATCAACGTCGGAAACCACGCGCACCTTGGTGTCTTCACGCGGCTTGAGCGCGATGAACGTGCGGTGCGGCAGTGCGATCGGCAGGCACAGGCCCGCGTTGTAGTCGGTGTGTTCGCCGATCAGGTTCACACGGCCCGGTGCGGCCCATACGCCAGCCGGTTCCTCACCGTAGGTGGCGCGGAACAGGTCGGTCGCGTTCTTCACACCCTCGTCATGCGAGAGCGGCTCAATGAATTCAACAGCAGTCATTGGTGTTTTGTCCTTTGGGTTTTATTGGCTTTCAGCCTTCGATATCGATTGGTCCGAGCTCGTGGAAGCGCTTGGCGATGAGTTCCGGCGTGGTGTCGGACACCCATGCGGCCATGCCTGATTCGGAGCCGGCCAGATACTTGATTTTGTTGGCGGCGCGGCGGAACGAGAAGAACTGCAGGTTGAGGCGGTAGTTCTCGCGGCGCTTGTCGTGGATCGGGGCCTGATGCCAGGCAGCGATGTACGGCAGGTCCATGCCCTTGCCATCGCCCTTGTCGAAGAACGCGTTGCCGCGCTTGAGCAGGGTGGAGTACATGACGGCCAGATCCCAACGCTCCTGGTCGTTGAGCTCGTCGAGGGTGAGCACGTCGCGCACCGGGGCCACATGAACCTCGAGCGGCCAGCGTGCCGCGGCCGGCACATAGGCGACCCAGCTGTGGTTGCGCATGACGATGCGCTCCCCGGCCTCGATTTCGGCGTTCATGAGATCCTTGAGCAGGTTGCCGCCGGTCTTCTCATGGTAGGCTTCGGTCTGCTTGAGTTCGGCTTCCATCTTCGGTGCGATGAACGGATAGCAGTAGACCTGGCCGTGCGGGTGAGCCAGGGAGACGCCGATTTCCTGACCGTGGTTCTCGAACGGGAAGATCTGCTCGATACCCTCCATCTTGGAGATTTCGGCGGTACGGAACGCCCATGCCTCCACGACGGTGCGCAGGCGGGAGACCGGCAGGTCCGCCGGCAGGCCGTCTTCATCCGGGTCGAAGCAGATCACTTCGCAGCGGCCTGCAGCGAGCTTCTTCTCCCACAGCGGGTTACCGTTGACGTATTCCACGGCTTCGGAACGGCCCGGCACGCGAACCATCGACGGGAAGCGGTTTTCGAACACGACCACGTTGTAGTCGGTGTCCGGCACTTCGCCGTCCTGGTACGGATCGCCCGGCTTGCGCGCGGCCAGCGGATTGCCTTTGGCCGTCGCGCCCGGACCGGCGGTGATCGGACGGTTCATACGTGCGGTCGCCATCGGAATCCAATCGCCGGTCAGCGGGTCGCGGCGCATTTCCGGAGCCGCGTACGGCACTTCCTCGCCGGCCGCGTTGAGCTGGTTGGAGAAACGGTACGGAAGTTGGCGCGGATCCTTCAGTTCGCGAGTCTTGACGCCGGAGACGTATTCCGGATCGTCGTCAAGATAGAAGAAATCACGTCCGTCCGCGAGCGTGGTCGGCGTGATACGGATATGCTCCTTCGCATATTCTCCCGGAGTGTAGTTGACGAAATCACCCATGTGATTATTCACCTTCCTGAACCGGCTCGGCCTGGCGTGCCAGAACGAGCTCTTTGACCAAATCCCTTGTTTTCGACACCGAATCGGGGTCCAATCCGTCATCGGTGATGACCGTATCCACCTGGTCAAAACGTGCGAACAGCGACAGTGACGTGCAGCTCCACTTGGTGTGGTCGGTCAAAATTATCGTGCGATCGGCAATGTCCATCATCGCCATATCGGTTGCGGCTTCCAGCGAGTTCGGCATGAGGAAACCGCGCGGAATGGACACGGAATGCGTGCCCAGAAATACGGTGTTGACGCGCAGCGAGGCGACCACTTTGTCTGCGATCGGCCCGACGAGCGAGTTGGAGCGCGTGGTGACGCCGCCGGTGACGATGACTTCCACGTCTTTCGATTCGAGCGCCTGCACCAGCTCCGCCACCGGAATGGAGTTGGTAAGAATGGTGATGCCCGACGATTGCTGCGATTCAAGCAGATGTTGCGCGAACACGTACGCCGTGGTGCCGCCGCCGATGGCGATCACGTCTCCGGGGGCCACGTATTTGACGGCTTCCTGTGCGATGGCGTCCTTCAGACCGATGTCCATCTGCGACTTTACGGAGAACAGCGGTTCGCTCAGCAGCGTGCTGGTGCTGACGGCGCCGCCGTGCACGCGCTTCAGCAGACCCTTGTCCGCCAGATCGGCGATGTCACGGCGGATGGTCATCGCGGAGACGCCCAATTCCTTGGACAGCGCAGTGATGCGCACCGCACCACGGGTACGCAGACGGCTCAAAATCAAATGCTGGCGTTGCGACGAAATCATATGAACATTATCGCACATGTTCACTCAAAAATACAACTGAGTTGAGCGTTTCGCGCGTGTTTCGCGCAAAGCCGCACCACAATCGACTCAAATTCAGCCTAAAACGAACAAAAACGAACGTCCTATATGCCACACCGACACACACCGGCTTTTGCCCAAAATGCCATGCGAAACCAATGAAAACGTGCGAGAATAAGGAACCATGACATACGTTTCCGAAAACTTTTGGCACGACGCAGTGAACAAAGCCACCACCGACCTTTTCACGTTCGGCTACAAGCACATCATCAAACCGCATTTCATCTTCAACCAGACGCCCGACGTGGCCCACAGCCAGATGATCGATTTCTGCAAGGTCACCCGCAACATTCCACCGCTGATGTGGCTATGCCGCGAAATGCTCGACTACACCGACCCGATACTGGAAACCAACGTGATGGGCGTCGACTTCGCCAATCCGTTCGGCCTGTCCGCCGGCCTCGACAAGGATTGCGAGATGCCGGTGCTGCTCGACAACGTCGGCTTCGGTTTCGAAACGGTCGGCTCCACCACGTCGCGCCCCTGCCCCGGCAACCCGCGCCCATGGTTCCACCGCCTGCCTGAATACGATTCGATGATGGTGCACGTGGGCCTTGCCAACGAGGGTTCCGCGGTGGTGATTCCGCGCGCCGAGAACGCATGGACGAAGGCGAAGAGCATGCAGGTGTCGGTTTCGATCGCCCGCACGAACGACAGCAAGACCGGCGATCTGGACGAAGGCATCGAGGATTACTGCATTTCGATGCGCCGCGCGGCCGGACGCACCGCCATGGTCGAAGTGAACATCTCCTGCCCGAACACCATGGCCGGCGAACCGTTCAACCAAAGCCCGGAAGCGCTCGACAAGCTGTTCACCGAACTGGACAAAATCGACCGTCCGCAGCCGACGCTCGTCAAAATGCCGCTCAATAAGACGTGGCCGGAATTCAAGGATCTGCTGGACGTGCTCGCCGAGCACAACGTGCAGGGACTGTCGATCGCCAATCTGCAGAAGGACCGCACCGGCATGTCCATTCCGCGCGATTGGGAGGGCGGACTGTCCGGCTCGCCGTGCTACGCGACCAGCAACGAACGCATCAAGCAGGTCTACCGCGAGTATGGGGACCGGTTCGCAATCGCCGGCATCGGTGGCGTCTTCACCCCGCAGCAGGCGTATGAGAAGATTCGTTGCGGCTCGTCGCTGGTGATGTTCATCAGCGCGCTTATGTACCGTGGTCCGCAGCAGATCACCGTGTTGAAGCGTGGACTGGCCGAACTGCTCAGGCGCGACGGGTTCGAACATGTCAGCGAGGCGGTCGGCATCGACGCGTGAAAACTTTTTAATTGCGATTTAAGTTGCGATTTAAAAAGCGGTTTTTAGGCACTATAAAGGCGATTAATAATCGCAGATAAATAGATAAATACAGAGGCGCGTCTCCGTGGGAGGGCGGGCGTCCTGTTCACGACACACTCAAGGCCGTTCGGCCAAGCTTACGGTCGTGAACAGGACGCCCGCCCTCCCACTCGTTTTTTTGTTATGTTGCGTTGGGTTGTGGCTACTTTTCGCAATAAAAAAGAGGAAGAAGGGAGGGGAAGGGTCAGCGGAAGGCGCCGCGGAGGTATGGCGGCTGGTAGGGGGCTTCCTCGACCGGCACGTCCAGTTTGTGGGCGGCACGGAGCGGCCAATACGGGTCGCGCAGTGCAGCGCGGCCGATTTCCACGGCGTCGGCGGCGCCCGACTTCAGAATCTTCTTCGCCTGCTTCGGCTTGGTGATGAGCCCGACTGCGGTGGTGGGAATGCCCGCGCGACTGCGCACCTGTTCGGCGAACGGCACTTGGTAGTCGGGCTTCACCGGAATGGTCACGTCGGGAATCAATCCGCCTGTGGACACGTCAATCAGGTCCACGCCGTGGGCCTTCAGAATCTTAGCCAGTTCGACGGTCTGGTCAAGGTCCCAACCGCCTGCGGCCCAGTCGGTGGCGGAGACGCGCACCAGCACCGGCATGGTGTCGGGCACGACGGAACGAATCGCATCCACGACTTCGACCAGCATGCGGACGCGATTATCGAACGATCCGCCGTACTCGTCGTCACGCTCGTTGATGAGCGGGTCGAGGAACTGCGACAGCAGGTAGCCGTGCGCGGCATGGACTTCCACCGCGTCGAAGCCGATGTTCATGGCACGCCAGGCGGCGTCGCGGAACTGGTCCACGATGGTGTGGATCTCATCGACGCTCAGCGCGCGCGGACGAGCCAGGGAACCGTATGCGTTGGCGCTTGGGCAAACCGTCCGCCATCCGCCTTGCTCTTCCGGCACGCTCTGTCCATCGAAACCGATCGCGTGGCAGCCGGTGGAACCCTTGCGTCCGGCGTGGTTGAGCTGCACCGCCATCGTGGCACCCGCTGCCTTCGCGTCGGCCACGATCCAACGCCATGCGTCCATCTGTCCGTCATCCCACAATCCCAGATCGCACGGCGAAATGCGGCCTTCCGGCGCGACGGCGGTCGCTTCCATGATGATCATGCCGAAGCCGCCCATCGCACGCGAAACGTAATGCTGGTAGTGGAACGGCGTCGGCTTGCCGTCCTGCGCCAATGCGGAATACGTGTCCATTGGCGGCAGCCAGATGCGGTTGCGCACGGCGACGCCACGCAACGTCATCGGATCGAACGGTTTGACCGTCTTGTTCTGCTTGCCGTTCTTCTTGTCTTCGCTCATTGTCATCTCTCTTATGAATCGTTGGTATCGCCTGAATCGTCGATATCCGCACCGCGTTCCCACGCGACGGGCATGGTACCGATTGCATTGTAAGCAGAACGCCCGCCGGTTGGGGCGGGCGTTCATGGACTGTTCACTTTGCCATGCGATTTACGCTCCGGTGACGTGGGCAATCAGTGCGGTCAGTCAATGCGGGCAGTCGGCATGAATAGCCGACAATCGCAACTATTGATGCTGCTGGTCACTTTGCTGCTCAGCAGGCTGTTGCTGCGATTGCTGCTGCTGGCCTTGGTTGGTCTGCTGCTGGCTTTGCTGCTGACTGTTCTGCTGGCGCTGGTATTGGTACTGGTTGTATGTTCTGGTGGCGCCCTTCGAAACCGTGTACTTGTCGGCACCCTTTCCGTAATCGTTGTCGATCGGCGCGTTGATGGCGGCAAGATACGTGTTCATGAACTGCTTCCACGCCGGCGTTGCGATGTACATGCCGTACCAAGACGGGCGGTACACGCCGTTGATGGTCTTGTTGTCGAAGGTGTTGTTGATCGGGTCCTGCGCGTCGGCGACCGCGACGAACGCCGCGACCTGGTTCGGTACGAAACCTGCGGTGGTCATCACCGTGTTCTCGTTGGTACCGGTCTTGGCGAAGGTCTTGCGATTGTTGTCGAGCTGCGTGGTCGACGCTTCGCCGCCAGGCTGCACGACACCTTGGTTCAGCGCGTAGGACACGGTCTGCGCGATGTCCGGGTCGATGGCCTGATGGCAGTTCGCGGACGGCACTTTCACCTTGCTGCCACTGCGGTCGGTCACCTTGGTGATGGCGATCGGAGTGCATTCCACGCCGTTGGCGCCCATGGTGGCGTACACGTTGGCCATGGTCAACGGCGACGCCTGCACCGTACCGATGGTCATTGGCGGCTGGAACGAGTTAGCGGAGTAGACGTCGGACGCGTTGGAGATGGCGTTGTGGTAGCCCATCTCCTTGGCCGCGTCGGCGATCGCGCACAGGCCGATGTTCGACGCCATCGAGGCCTGCGTGGTGTTGTGCGACTTGATCAGACCCTGCAGCGGGCTTTCCGGAGAAGTGGTGCCGCCGCCGGAATTCTGCACCCTCCACGTGCCGACGAAACCGTAACCGTTGCAGCTGAACTTCGACGTGTCGTAGACGGTGGATGTGACGAGCGACTCGTTGATGGAGTGGCCTTTCTGCATCCACGCCACCATGTTGATGGGCTTCCAGGTGGAGCCGACGTTGAAGCCCATACCGCCGCCGTCCTCCTGGTCGACCATGTAGTTCATGGAGGTCTTGGTCTCGTCCGTTCGGGCGTCATCCGTGGCATCGTAGGTTCGGTTGATGCCGAACGACAGGATTTCGCCGGTGCCCGGCTTCACGGCCGCTATCATCACTTCGAATCCGGACGGGTCGGTGGCCGGCACGGTGCTGTTCGCCGCCTGCATGGCCGCGTTGTTGGCGTTGCGGTCGAGCGTGGTGACGATCTTCAGACCGCCTTCCTTCAGCAGCTTCTCACGTGCCTCATCGTCCTTGCCGAACGCCTTGTTCTTCAGGATCTGGTTGACCACGTATGAGCAGAAGAAGCCGGTGTTTTCAATGGCCGACTGGCATCCGGAACTCACGTCCTGCAGGTTCAGCGTGTCCTTCAACGGCGTGTTGATGGCGTCTTTGAATTCCTTTTCGGAGGTGATGTAGCCCTGGTCGTGCATCAGCTGCAGCACGATGTTGCGCTGGTGTTCAGCTTCCTTCTGGTTGGCTTCCACGGAAGGATCGAAGTTCTGCGGATTCTTGGTGATTGCCGCGATGGTCGCCGCCTGGGTCACGTTCAGTTCCGAAGCGGAGACGTTGAAGTAGCGTTTGGCGGCCATTTCCACGCCGCACAGGTTGTTGCGGCCGAACTGCGCGATGTTGAGGTAGCCCTGCAGGATCTCGGCTTTGGAGTATTTCTTTTCGATCTGCACCGAGATCAGCATCTCGCGCAGCTTGCGTGCCACGGTGTCTTCCGTCGCATGGTATTCGGCGATCGGATCGTCGTCTTCACGGGCTTGGGTGGACAGCACGTTCTTGACGTACTGCTGCGTCAGCGTGGAACCGCCCTGCTGGTCGCCGCCTCTGACGTAGGTTTGGAAGAACGCTCGGAACACGCCCTGCACGTCCACGCCGGTATGTTCGAAGAAGCGCTTGTCTTCACGGGCCACGACGGCCTGCTGCATGGCTTTGGAGATTTTCTTCAGCGGCACGACCTCGCGGTTCTGCGTATAGAATTCCGCGAAAGCGGTCTTGCCGTCGTTGAAATACATCGTCGAGCGTTGCGGGAGCGAGGTCACATCGAAATCGATGCCTTCGACCGCAAGGGACGGAATGACGGCTTTGGCCGCGTTATTGGCGGCGAACACAGCGGGCATAAAGAAAATACTCGTCACAACGCCGCCGCCCACGCATAACGTGATGTATGCGATTACCAATGCGAGCACACGTTGAACGGTAAGGGTCTTCTTCTTGGGCATGACGCCCATTCTAAAGTGGCGGGTCTACTAAACACATGCCCGTCAACGCATGTGCCGGAAGCCGTCACGGGTTTCTCACAAAACAGACAATTTCTTAGGAAAAGTTGGAAATCAGCCGAAAACCAGCCGAATGTCATCGTCTTGATCGGCGAATCAGCATGCCCGGCTGGTAGATGATGATGGACCGGCCTTCCCTGGCGATCCATCCGCGGTTAGCGAAATCCATCAACGCCTTGTTCACCGTTTCGCGTGAGGATCCGACGAGCTGCGCCATCTCCTCCTGTGTCAGATCGTGCGGCACCTTCAGGCCGGCTTCGACCGGTTCGCCGAATCGTGATGCCAGATTGAGCAGTGTTTTGGCGAGTCGTCCGGGAACGTCCATGAACACCAGATCGCAGATGCGTTCGTTGTTGCTGCGCATGCGGTGCGCCAATACCTGCAGCATGTCCACGGCCACGCGCGGATGTTCGTCGAGCCAGTCGAACAGCGCGTCATGTTCCAGCCAGACCACACGCGTGCCGTTGGTCATCGCCACCGCCGAAGCGGTACGCGGTCCGCCATGCGGATCGAACACCGGAATCTCACCCAACACTTCGCCGTACGCGTGGATGCTCAGCAGCTGCACACGCTTGTCGGAGGATTGTCTGGTCAGTTTGACGCGGCCTTCCTCCAGCAGATACATGCGATGGTCGGTGTCTCCCTCGCGGAAGATGAAATCGCCCTTGTCGTATTCGGCATGCAGCAGATACGGCAGCAGTTCCCGGGCTTCTTCGGACGAAACCTGCTTGAACAGCGCGGTGTGCAGCAACGTCTCACGCTCATCGTCGAAACCACCAAAACCATTGATTCCGTTGGTTCCATTCGGGGTGACCATCGACGTGCCTCCGTTCCGACGTGCTTCTGCGTTTTCCGTTGTCGACATCCATGCCAACGCTCGTTAAGTCGGGCACCATCGACCATTCGGGCTACATTGTAACTCGAACGGCGGCGTCGACCAGTCGCGCCACTACCTCGTCTCGGCCCATGCCGGTTTGAGAGCGCATGGGATCGACATGTTTTGCCGCTGATTTCACCGCTTTGTCGGACATTTTCTCTCGTGAGATGTTCAACACGCGGGTCATCTTTTCCGCGTCGATGTCGTAGGCGAGCGTGACGTGGTGCAGAATCGCGCCGGGTCCGCCGTGGGTGGGCGCGAACCGGCGTTGCGCGGCGCCGCCGAGTTTGCCATATTGTGTGGCGATGTCGTTGAGTCCGGCGAATCGTACGTTGAGGCCGAGGTCGCGTAACGCTTCGACGAGCCAGTAGTCGCAGAGTTCGTAGGATTCCTCGACGCTCATGCCATGGGCGAAGTCGAGTGGCGCGTACAGCGAGTAGGTGATGGTGTTGCCTGGTTCGATGAACATCGCTCCCCCGCCGGTGCAGCGGCGGACTATGTGGAATCCTTCGTCTTGCGCGGTGTGCACGTTGACTTCGTCTTCGAGCGACTGGAATCTGCCGATGACCACGGCCGGCTCGGCCCATTCCCAGAAACGCAGGGTGGGTTCGCGGGTTCCGGCAGCCACTTCGCGTGCCCATTCGACGTCGAGGCCCATTTGTTCCTGCGGTTTGCGGGGGTCGTCGTGCACGATGTTCGGTTTGAGTGCGTGCCAGCGTCGCGCGTATTCCGCCCAATTGCCGGTTTCGGCGATTTCGCCGGTTCCAACGGTTCCAGCGTTTTCGTCGCTTTCCGCGGTTCCAGCGTTTTCAATGTTTTTTGCGATTTCCGCGGTTTCTGCGGTTTCCATTGGGCTGGTATGCCGCCGAATGCGCAGGTCGTCGCGTGGTTCCACTTTCGTAACATCATTACCGCCGATACCGGCAATGCCATCGGCGCCATCGATGCCGTCAATCGCACGTTGAAAGGCGATGGCGATGCCACGCGCGCCCATGCCGACGATGCGCACGTCCGGATGGTGCAGCATCGTCCGTTCGACGGCGGCGGTCACGTCACGTTCGGAAACCATCGAACCGCTGAGGCAACGGGCCGCGCACTGTTCCAGCGCACATTCCATGGAATGCAAGAGATTCCGCGTTCCGGCATCGTCCCCGTCGAGGAAGAAATCGCCGTCAATATGGCATTCGATAACAGTCGATGATGCAGCCGGCCCAGCGTATGGAACCGTTTTCACGGCATTCGTATGAGCCGAATCAATATAGTCCGAATCGGCGTAATCCGAATCGGCGTAATCCGAATCGGCATGAGAAAGCCGGACAGTCACTCCAACGAGTTTGCCGCCCGGCTGTTTGTAAAGTCCTCGAGTCATCAATCCTGCAGTTCGACGCCTTGAGCGTCACGGTGCCATTGCGAGCCGTAGTGAGAGCACAGAATCAGGATGCCTTCCACCAGTCCCCAGATGCCTGCGACGGCTGGGCCGATGATGAGAATCCAGCCGATGACGGTCAGCAGCAGCTGTGCCACGGCCTTGCCGGTGTTGCCCAAGTAGAAGTTGTGCACGCCGAAGCAGCCCAGGAAGATGCCAAGCAGACCGGCTGCCAGTTTCGACTTCTGGGCGTATCCGGCCGGTGCGACGGGCTGGCCGTATGCCGGCTGCTGCGCGTAGGCAGGCTGGGTGTAGGCGGATTGGTTGTAAGACGGGGCCGCGTAGCCCTGCTGTCCGTAGTTCGCTTGGTTGTAATCCGGCTGGGCGTAAGCGTTGTTGGGGTCATACGCCGGGGCTGCCGGCTGACCGTACGACGGCTGCGCAGATTGGGCAGGCTGGGACGGCTGGCCATACTGACCGTACTGGTTGTACGATGCGGCGTTCGGATCATATACCGGAGCAGCGGACGTGGCCGGCTGAGCCGGCTGGGTATAGACGGGAGCCGTACCGTATGCCGGGGCCGGAGTCGCCGGCTGACCGTATGACGGCTGAGCGGCCTGGCCATACTGGCTGTATGCGGAAGCGTTCGGATCGTACGCCGGAACGGCAGGCTCGGCCGGCTGAGCGGGCTGAGTGTATGCGGCGGAGTTCTGATCGTATGCGGGGGTTTCCGGCTGCGACTCCGGATGGTTCATCTGCGCATCGTTCTGTTGTGGAATGTACGGTTGGTTGTAGTCGGCCTGGGCTGCGTTATCCGACGTTGGATTGTTGACTTGACCGGTGCCGTTGAAATCGGCGTTGTTATCACTCATGCCTTAACATTATCCTAAGGTTTGCCCGTTTTCATGGGGTTGTACCGACCGGCAACCCCGAAAAAACCCTGAACAGAGGAAGACGCCCGCCGATTCAAGGAAAACCTTGGTTCGGCGGGCGTCTCACCAAATGGAACATCCAAATGGAATGTCAGCGAATGCCAATCACATGCGCGCCAGAATGTCGCGACCGACCTCGTCGGTGGTGCGCGTGGTGGAGCCAAGCTCCTCGATGTCAGCCTCAACGGCGGTATGGATCTTCTTGGCAGCGTCGTCGAAACCGAGATGCTCGAGCAGCATGGCGGCGGACAGGATGGCTGCGGTCGGGTTGGCCTTGTTCTGTCCGGCGATGTCCGGAGCGGAACCGTGGATCGGCTCGAACATGGACGGATACTCGTTGGACGCGTTGATGCAGCCCGAAGCGGAGTAGCCGACGCCACCGACCACCGCACCGGCCTCGTCGGTGATGATGTCGCCGAAGAGGTTGTCGGTCAGGATCACGTCGAAGCGGGACGGGTTGGACACCAGGAAGATGGTGGTCGCGTCGATGTGCAGGTAGTCGTGGGAGACCTCCGGGTATTCCTCGGCCACCTTGTCGACGATGCGCTGCCACATGTCGCCGGCGTTGACGAGCACGTTCTTCTTGTGCACAAGGGTCACGTGCTTCCTGCGCTTCATGGCCAGCTGGAAGGCGTAACGCACCACGCGCTCCACGCCATAGGCGGTGTTGATGGACACTTCGGTGGCCACCTCGTTCGGGGTGCCACGACGGACCGCTCCGCCGGCACCGCAGTACAGGCCTTCGGTACCTTCACGCACGACCACGAAATCGATGTCACCCGGGTTGGCGAGCGGCGACGTGACACCCTTGTACAGCTTGGACGGACGCAGGTTCACATACTGGTCCAGGTCGAAGCGGAGCTTGAGCAGCAAGCCGCGTTCCAGAATGCCCGCCTTGATGCGCGGATCGCCGACGGCGCCCAGCAGAATCGCATCGGTCTTCTTGATACGGTCCTCTTCCTCCTCGGGGAGGATCGCGCCGTCACGCAGATAACGCTCGGCACCGAGATCGAAATGCTCGTAATCGAATTCGGCGACGCCTTCGGCCGCCTTCTCCAGAGCCTTCTGAGCCCACGGAGTCACTTCCTTGCCAATGCCATCGCCCGGAATGACGGCGATGGTGTACTTCTTTGCAGAATCACTCATAGCTCGCGACTCTAGTCAGTGATTCACCTATCGGACTAAAACAGCTCAGCAAATGGACAGCCCGTTTCGTCCGCACACGTCGGCCCCATTCTCACAACGTTATCAATGCGCGTGTGGGCGCCGCGAACCAATAGTCCGCGACGCTCACACGCGCATGAATCATGTCAGGCCCAATCGCTCCAAGGAGTGGATTCCTCGGTGATTGACCCGAAATCGGTGTTCGGGAACTTGCCTGGCTGACGGACCACCGCTTCGAACATGGCCAGTCCGTTGAGTCCGGTTTCGGTATTGGAATATGCGCCGATCTGCGATTGGGTTGTGGAGTCGGAAGTGGAGGTCGGCGGCTTGACCACTGTGCCCATCTTCGCCCACAACGCATATACCGTGCCATCGCGGTCGATCGGCATCAGCGACTTGCCGTTCTCGTCGAACGAGAGGACGCTCTTGGCGAGCGCGTCGTTGCGGACGGTGCTCCAGCCTTGGAATTCGTAGCCGTCGAGCACCGGCACGTTCGTCTGGTCCACGGTTGGGGAGATCAGCGGGTCGCCGTCGTAGACCTTCTGGTCCGCGTACAGTTTCGTGACTTCCTTTCCTTCCGGAGCGACACCGCCGTTGAGGTCGAACTTGATGGTCCACTGGTGTGAGGTGCGTGTCCATTCGGCGTACAGCGTCACGTCGCCGTAACCCGGATATGAGAACGTCTTGTCTCCGCCGTTGTTGCCACCGGTCTTGTCGGAGTTGATGGTGCCTTTGACCGTCACATACGCGGTGACGTTCGATCCCGCGTCCTCGCCGCGGGTGTACGCGGCCACCATGCGATTGCCGTTGATCACATAATGGCCGACCACATCGCCCGATCCGTTGATGATGTCGTACTGTTGCCCGGATTGGAAGGTCAGATTCTCGGGCAGATCGTAGACGAAGGTGTCGCCCGATTTGACAGTGACGCTGTTCGGCACGTTCCAATGCAGTTGCATGTCGATCTCATCGCCGTAGTCGACGGTGGTGCCGGAGATGAACGGCTTTTCCTGGCCGCCGGACACGATGGTCAGCTTGGAGGAGTCCTTGTCCACCCAGCCGAGCTCGCCGATGTTGTATTCCACGGCCTGCGCATGAACGGGCCCAATCAATACGCATGCCAGCATGGTCGCCAATGTCACCAGCATGGCGGCAAACGTTTTCACACAGCGCTTTGACGCCAACTCCTTGTGCCTATGCATAATCCCTCGCTTCACAATTAAGCACAACCTAAGGTGGCGGCATCCACTACCTTGCCCCAGCTGCCGCCACTGTCATGCAAGCACGGTGTCACGACGTCAACATTGACGTATGAAACAGTGTCTTTCCTTATAAAAGTTAAAAAGCGCGGCATAAAACGTTTGACGTTAGAGTGCCCCCCAAAAAAAGGGATTCGCGAAACGCCGAAGGGTGTTTGCAATGTTTCATGAAAATTTTCTGAAACAAAAACCCATTGCCGCAAACGATTGCAACAATGG